>TARA_R100000697_G_scaffold9200_1_pt1 | contig 14221 bp, 4 predicted proteins | sample TARA_R100000697 | Tara Oceans TARA_R100000697 (sample SAMEA2622788) | marine metagenome | biome: marine biome (ENVO:00000447); feature: surface water layer (ENVO:00002042); material: "saline water (ENVO:00002010), including plankton (ENVO:xxxxxxxx)" | depth 5 m
ACAGCAGCAGATGTGGGTAAGGTAGTCTCATTATCGTTTGAACCAATGCCGTCTGATTGTGTGATAATCGTCGTGACTCTAGCCCCGCTTCCAATCTGCAATCCTGAATCACTGATATTGAATCTAGCAGTTCCTCCTGTTTGGAAAGACTGCGTATCTGTGCCGAATGCGATTTTGTTGTCGATATCTTCACTGTGGATGATATCATCTGCCACAGTTATACTACCATCAACATCTAACTTAGTTGCAGGACTCGTATTGGCTATTCCGACTTTTCCTGACGAGTCTATGGTGACATAATTGGAATTGTCATTACTTCCCAGTCTAAGGTCGCCGCTATCCCTGTTGTAGACGAATGCGTTTGTTCCCGACTTGGTTATGAGAAGCGCATCTCCTGCTCCTGTCCCATTATCAGCATCACTCAGGTATATCCTACCCGCGTCGCCTGTATCACCTACAACATGGAGGTTTCCTTGTGGGCTTGTAATGCCTATCCCTACATCCCCACCTTCAGTGATTGTCATCTTCGTAGTGAGAGACGCTGCGCTAGTGCTACCATCGGATGTTAGGAACTGCAAATCACCCTTGAATTTCCCATCACCACTATTAGAAACGTCTACCTGTCTGCTGGTAGAGCGAATCTCAGCCACGCTGGTCACGGTGTTGCTGTCCTCGTTCATAGCGAACTGAATCTGACCTAGAGTGTAGTTAGCGGTAGAGTCAGTATTCGCACCGAAGAAGTTGTTGCCATCGAAGTGAGCCAACTGCATGATAGCAGAGCGACCCGCCGACCTGCCGGATACTCGCAGTACCGGGTCAGAAGCGCCTGTGCCTGTGTTGTGGTCTGATGGGGGTGATGAAGAAGCATATCCACTTCCGTCTGACTCGTTGAACACCCCTATCTTGATTCCGCCCATGAATTCGGAATCAGTACCGTCTACTACCAGTCCATTCTTTATTACAAAGTCCTTCTTCGTTGCCATTTCATCACCATGATTTCACTGTCCATCATTTGATTAGGAGTGACTTTACCACTCTGTATTCGTATGTTCCTCCTGACGTTGCGGGGGTGAACTGCAGGTCAATCGTGTTGCTGCTGGTGTTCTTCACTGCGTTGAACGTCCCAAGGTCGCTCGTTCCCGTGCTGACGTATCCGTACGTCGTCATGAAGATGTCACTATCACCGCTGGGTGCTGAGCCACCATCGTAGTTCATCATGATCTCCAAGGAGTCAAACTGCTCGCTCGAATCCACCCTGCCTATCTGAACGAGGAACTTGGCCGTCCTGTAGGTGCCGAACGCATAACTGGCTATGGTGGCTGCAGTGTTCGTGGCCAACTGTGCCTCGGAGACGTCGAACTCGGCGACGACGGTGCCTGAGTCAGCAGCGGAGTTCGCACCACCTGTGAGTTGCATCCCATCGGATTTCAACACCCCAGTGGCCGTGAGGTTGCGGAAACTCTCTATGTCCTTGTCCGAGTCGACGACCACGGCCTTGCTGGCCTCCACAGCACCAGCGGTGCTGACGTTGAGGAAGCCGATCTGCGTGGAGGAGTATCCTGCCAGCGTGGCGAGTTGATCGTCGTAGGCCTGCACGTTCGTTCCTATGGTCAGACCTAGGTTGTCCCTAGCGTCAGATGCGTTGTCGGCATTCGTACCACCGTCTGCTATGGCTACGTTAGTACCACCAGCGCGGTAGACTATGTTGCCCTCTATGTTCATGTCACCGGCGCTTGCCCTAGTCAGGGTGGTGTCTGCTGGTGCCCCCAACTCTATGCCAGTGAATCGAGGTGTATTGCTAATGCCAAGGCCAAGTGATGCCCTGAGTGTGTTTCCGCTCTCCACCACGAAGTTGGCCCCATCTCCTATGATGACTCCACCGTCACTTGGCGTCAGACCAGCAACATCGGTAAGTTGGGCGTCGAATGCCTGTACGTCGCTCCCTATCGCCAATCCTAGATTGGTCCTAGCGTCTGACGCACTGCTTGCACCAGTGCCACCGTGTGCGACTGCTATGTCAGTGGCGTTCCAAGTGCCGGTGGTAATGGTACCTACACCAGTTATGTTGGTCTGCGACGCGGTCTGTACTGTCCCCGTCAGGTTCCCCTCGATGTTGGCGACCAGAGTGCCTGTGGCTACGGTGAGGTTGCCCGTGTCCGCACCTGTATTGGTTGTAGTCCCCATTGCGAACTTGTCTGCGCTCTCGTCCCATATGATGGCCGCATTGTTGCCGGTGCTGCCACGCTCAAATATGAATCCCAAGTCGTTTGAGTTGCTGGTCGCACCAGTGTTGAGTTCGATCAAGGAGTCCTCGACAACCGAGTTCGTCGTTGACACTGTGGTGGTGGCGCCGTTGATGGTGAGATCGCCTGTGACCACTAGGTTGTCGTTGACCGTGACTGTGGAGGTTGTGTGCCCTATGCTTATGCTGGTTCCAGAGGTTGTGCCAATCGCTATCGACGCCGCCCCTGAGCCCGAGTTTGCAGCGTCTATGGTTAGGGTCTTACCACTGCTCGAGTTAGCAGTCATGGTCAGATTGGTCGTGTCGGTCGAGTCTATGGATAGGGTCGTTCCATCGATGGTGATCGCACCACCGTTCAAGTCGATGGTGGCATCTGCCGCAGTTGAGAGGCCCGTGAGGGCACCGACCGATGTTATCTGAGTCTGCGCCGCATCTACCGATATTACTGCGCTTGAGGCAGTCAATCCTGTGCCAGCGAACAGCGTGGCGATATCGTCGATTGATTCTTTCTTGACATTGTTAGACGCGCTTGCATCAGAGAAGGCAAGGAAGTCACCGCTTGCTATGGCAGCGGCACTAAGGGCATTAACGTCCAAAGAGAAAGTTAGGGCATATGGGTCAGCATCTGTACCGTTACTTGTATTAGTCCAATTGATTTGCATTCCAGACCCGTCAATGAACTTCACTTCCTTGTTTTCATCAACTGTGACTTCTGTGCCATCCCCATCCTCTAGGACGAAGCCGCTCCCCATCCCGTCCGCGCCTGATGCAGGGGAGTCCGCTACCCACTTGGCACCGTCGTACTTCAGGACATCGTTAGTGCTAGGGGATGATTGTCCCAACTTGGTGATATGACCACTACCGTCGAATGTGATGGCGGCAGTACCACCTGCTTCCTTGAGGCTACCACCGTCGTCTAGGGTGAGGTCACCCGAGAGGGTGAGGTTGGTGAACGTGGGGCTGTCCCCCGTCCCGACCCCTATGGATGTCCTGAGTGTGGCCCCTGACTCTATGGCGGGATCTGTCGTGCCGTCACCGACAAGCATCTCCCCATCGCCTAGGACTGCCGTTGCCGTTATCGCACCTGTTCCAGAGCCGAGCAGGACTCCACCATTCGTGAGTGATGTAGTGCCAGTGCCTCCCTTGCTCACTGGGACTGTTCCAGTTCGTATCTCTGCTCCTTCGATCGTCACCACACCTGCGCTTGAACGAGCGATTGTAGTATCGCTGGCGTGACCGAGTTCTATCGTACCGATGCCTATCGCTGCTGATGTCGAGTCAGATAGAGCGCTCACATCGTTCGATGCCATTATGACGTTGCTGCCCTCCACCGAGATGACACCGCTGGATGCTCTGGCTATCGTCGTGTCACTGGCGTGACCGAGTTCCACAGCGCCGTCGATGACCACATTACCGTTGTTCTTGGGCGTGATGTTGATGTTGATATCGCTATTATCACCAAGAGCAGCCAGCGTCGTGCCTGACAGCGTGAGCCTCGCTGCTGCCACGTTCGTGTTGAACGTACCCGCAAACACCGAATTACCCGAGGGAACCGTTATGTCCCCGTTCTCAACCTTCAGTCCCTTTTTTACCTTGAAATCGCGTTCCGTACCCATGTTATCACCTTGTTAGAGCCTGCCACGCCACCTTGACCACGATTACCTTACTGTTGGCCGTAGGGGTGACTTCCAATTGAACGTTGCTACCGCTTATAGCAGCATCATACGATGCTTGGACGGTTTGATTCACGTCCGACTGCACCACACCGAAGGTGGTCAGAGTCGCTCCCGTCGCTGATGAAGAGTCCGTGCCGTTGTGGGTGAGGACCATCTCCGCCGTCTCGTTGATGTCGTCGGTCTGGTTCTCTACTTCCACCAGCAATTTAGCCGCCCTGAAGTTGTCTCGGTTGAAGAGCGTGATGTCGATCGAGGTGCCGGTGCTGCTGCTCGAGGTGGTTGCCCGCCCGTTGCCGAAGCCAGTCCCGACGGTCGTGGCTGTGTTGCCTATGTGGAGCGGTGCGAGTGGTGTTCCCTCGTTGACGCCGACTTTGTCCTCGCTGACGTCGACGAAGAGCGTGTCCGTGTCTATCTGGAGATCGCCAGTGCCAACGAGCCCCGCCACGGTCGTCGTCCCGATGACGTTCAACGTGGTGTTGACGTACAGAGGGTTGTCGAACTGCCACCTGTCATCGGTCTCGTTCCACTGGAAGACGACGTTCGTATCGTCACCACGCTCGACCTCGATCCCAGCGCTCGCGCTTGCCGATCCAGTCGCATCGCTGTTGAGCACGACTATGTTGTCTGCTACGTTCAATGTAGCCGTGTTGATGGTCGTCGTCGTGCCGCTCACGGTCAGGTTGCCCGATACGGTCAGGTTGCCTGAGAACGTGGCCGTGTCATCTGACTGGTTGCCTATGGTGAAGTTGCCTCCCATGTCGGTGTTGAGGAGAGAGGCGAGGGTGGAGAACTCGACGGCGTTGGCCCCTGAGTTGACGTTGAGTATCTTGCCAGCCGCCGATGTGAAGTTGGCAGGTGTGTCATTGAGGCCGACGAGTGAGAAGTCGCTGTTGTCGGCATCCCCTTGGACGAGGACCTTCGTCGATCCCTGCATGAGCGCGTTCGAGTTCCCGCTGTCGAGCCACAGGGTGTTGCCAGCGTTGCCGCCCGTGACGGGGTTGCTAGACTGTGGCGTGAGTTGCAGGCCTGTGGGGTCGATGAGCCCAGTGACCGTGAGTTTGCCATCCACGGTGAGTTCGTTGCTGCTCGTGTTGAACGAGAGGTTGGCTGCACTGGTGAACGCGCCGGAGCCATCGCTGAGTTGCACCCTGCCCGATGCTCCGTTGGAGCCAGATCCAGCGCTCGATCCCTCGAAGACCCTGACCCAACTGCTTCCCGAGTAGACGTAGATGCTCGACTCTGTGGGTGTGATGGTGTCGTTGAGGCCCGTGGTGTCGAAGGTGAGGTTGGCCTGCCCCGCTGAGTTCGCGTTGGAGATGATGACCATGTGCCCGGAGGGGAAGGTGCCGGATGGGTTGAGGTTGGTTGCCGTGTTCGTGTTGAACCGGAAGACGGTGCCACCGTCGAAGGTGAAGGTCTTGGTGCCTCCACCCGATGCTACGGTGACCAACTTGTCAGGTCCGAGCCTGAACGTCCTCCTAGCACCGTCCTGATAGCCTGAGAAGTAGAGTACGTCGTTGGTCTCCGTGTCCCCCGTGTCATCGGGTCCCCTGCTCATCCAGAGTGCCCCTAGGTCAGAGGCGGAGAAGTCGCCCTGTTCGACGGAGGAACTGCTGTGGAAGTTGTCGAGATCGGTGAATGAGTCCACGCTGGCACTCGAGTCACCGGTCATGGGCACGAGGTAGAGGGGGCTTGGTCGTAGGAAGTGCCTCTTGTCATTTACTTGGCTGATGGTAATCTCGAGACCGTCCGAGCCAGCGTTGGTGCCAGAAGCGGACTCGTTGTGCTGGGCCCTGAGTGTGGCGAGAACGATGCTCTGCTTGACGGTGAGGGAGGAGTCAGGATCTGATAGGAAGCCAGAGGGCGTGGTGGGGTAGGCCGACGATGCCAGCACGGCATTTCCCTGCTCGAAGTGGATGTGCTGCGCGTCCCCGTCCGTGCAGAGGTAGACGACGAACAGGCACTCCTTCCCACTGGTGAGGGCCGTGAACGTGCCGTTCTTGTGCACGTTGCTCGACGCCTTGTTGATCGTCACGTCCTGAGTTGAGCCCGGTCCACCGGCGAAGGAGTAGACGACGTTGTCGATGACGACATGCCCACCAGTGACGGTCACGACGTGGGAGGTGCCGCCCTTGACGACTATGGCGCCGGGGAGACTGCCGGGTGTGTTCCTGTCGCCGTTGTCGGCTATCCCGTCCTGCAGGAGTATGATGCCGTTGCCCCTCAGACCCTCGTAGATGTTGGTCAGGCTGGGACTCAGTATGTGGCTCCCGTCCTTCAGGGAATCGTTCGTTCCAGCAGTGTGTCCAGACAGTGAGTTCGTCATTTCATCGCACCTCGATCAGCATTTGTATCTTGACCTCGTTCGTCGAGTTCTTGTTGAGTGGACGTATGGTGTGGCGGGTGATTGGGGTGAAGTTGCCATCGGTGTCACGTAGTTGAACATGGATTTCCTTCAAAGAGTCATCGAATGATTCGCTGGTGGGAATACTCGCCTCGATGAGGAGGGTGGCATCATCAACGACCGTCACGGTGGGTGTCAGTGTGATGGCTGGTCTACCAGCAGATCCGTCGCTTGAGGTGGATGGTGTGCCGTCGAAGCCGAGCACAACCTCGTTGATGTTGCTGGCTATGGTGTCTATCATTAACCTCTTCAGTGTGTCACTGGCCGTCATACATCATCACTCCTCATGAATACGAAGTGCCCCTTGTTGGAGCCTATTGCCTCATTACCCAACCCAATTGTACTCCTCGTCATGTTCTTGCCGATGAGGAAGCCACTCGATGACACTGTCCTCGTCATTGATATTGGAGTTATGATTATTTCTAAGTCGTCGAAGAGGCTTATCTCCTCTCTCTTTACCTGCTCCGAATCATTGAATGACTCGGTATAGGAGGCACTGATGCCACCATCCGCTATTCCTTGTAGCACACCCTCGATACCAGTGTCGAGTGATAGGAAAACGAAGTCCGACTCCTTCTCTGAGAACCTATGCACTGCCTCCATGATGACGTGTCTCTTGCCCTTGAAGACCACCATCACACCGGGCCTTAGATCCCAAGAGTTGGGGTGGCCCTCGGTGGTGATGGCACCGGAGGATATGCTATTGGCCCTGAGTATCATCCTAGCGAGCCTCCTAGCAGCCGCCTCTGTCTTGACACTGACGTCGACTACCGGTTGATTCGACTGTTGTATGTCGAAGTCGAAGGCTCCTTGTTGTCTGGCTCTGTCGTCGACCGTGACCTCGGCCTTGAGGTTGAGGGCCAGTGGTAACCCCTGCACGGTGACCCTGTTCTCCATGTTGTCGACTGGGTTGGTGTGCTGCCCACCCAGTCTTATGTTCTCATCCAAAGCCCTCCCGGCCTCTGATAGGTTGAAGGGCACGAAGAGGAGATTGCCGAACCTGTCGAAGTACGTGACCCTACCATCCTGTCTGGATACGAACTTCATGGCTTGGAGGATCGGTATCTCGTTGAAGTCCTGAGCGAAGAACTTGAGGCTGTGCTTCCTCCTGTCGTTGTTGGTCGACGTCACCTTTCTCGGTAGGGACAGGTTGACTGACGTCAGTGTTCCAGTCAGCGCCCTACCTAGTTGTATCGCTAGGTCGGTCGTCCTGAGACCGACGTCGATCGGCTGTCCTAGGTGAACATCCTCCCCTGTGTAGCCTATGTCGTTCAACGACAGGCCTTGCATGTTGGGTAGGTTAAGGGTGATGCCCTTGTCACTGGTGTCGAATGAGGACCCCTTGAGCCTCTGGTGCTTGGGTTGGATCGAGTTGTAGAGCAGCATGGATGACTTGGTGGTGGTCGATATCTTCTCGTTTGAGAAGAATGGGGCACCCTCGTAGTTGTGGCCGGGGCGGCTTGCGTGTGTTATCTGGACGGTGCTGTTGCCCTCGGTCAACACGTACCTGTTCGATGATGCAACCGTGTATGTTGCGTTGTTGCGGTTCTCTATGGTGACCTTGTTCTTGCTGTTCGTCTGGGAGGAGAGGAGTGCATGGTGAAGCGCATTGTCCACGAACACGGGCTTCCTTACTTCGTTCATGGTAGTATCTAGGCTGACGTTGAACTGACCAGCGTCGTCGTCAACCAAGGTCATGCCGCATCACCACTGTGGTCGGAGGTGCCGAACGTCACATCACCCTTGTGGCCCTTGGGGTGCAGTGTCTGGCTGTATCTCGGTTTGATGGAGAAGTCCTTGCGCCTCACTGGGTCATCGGTCTGGGCTGCCGTCCTCCTCCTCGGTGCGTCGCTCCTATGATGCTGCAGCGTGTTTTCTGAGGTGATGAGCCTGCACACGGTGCTCGTCAAAGAGATTTTGAACGGTGTGCCATCTGGTTGCGTCACTGCCACCCCTCCCAAGTTGGGACCGTGGGAGGTCGGTATCTGGTCAGCGGAGGCGCCGCTGTTGGGGTCCATGTAGACTATGGGTACGTATGGTCCCTTGGTGTCCGGGGTCGAGCGTGTGTCAGGGAAGTTGCTGGAGGGCGTCCTACCAGTCGCCTCGTAGGTGAAGATACCGTACTTGCCACCTGCAGTGGCTTGGAAGTAGTCACCATCCGACTGCTTGACGGCAGTGGTCTTGGGCCTGTACATCTCGACGTGGAATCGATCGAGGACCCTGTTGGGGCGCAGAAGGAACCTCACAGTGGAGTCGGTGTCGTTGTTGCGAACTCCGTCGGTGCTGTACGTCGATACGTCCTGATACGGGTTAGAGGTCTTGTTGGACCCCGTGAGCGTGGGCACTCCCCATCCTTTGTCGTTGAAGAGACCCGCGAACGCTCTGGCCTCGAGGATGTAGTCGCCCCCCATCGGACGCATGTTCGATGTGTGACTGAACTTCAGCACGGAGTTCGTGGTACCGTTCGTGTCGCTGAAGAGGAGCGAGTTGTAGTTCGCGTCGACTAGGCTCTGGTTTCCGGGCATGTGGGCGCCCTGCAGCACTGTCCTCTGTCCGACGTTGCGATCCGTGTGGAGGCTGTGTGCCTCGGTGTTGATGATAATGTGCGGCTTCTCCAACTCCTCGAAGTTCTCGGCGTCTATCCCTATCCTCGGGGAGGTCCTCGATATGACGTCCTTGTGGGGAGAGTTCCCCACGACCTGCTCGACCCTGTCGCTCACGACGGCCTCGGGCTTGAGCAGCCCATCCTCGTCTATGCCCAGCCTCGCGCTTATACCACGCTTGACCTCATCTGCCTGCAGCACGTCGTTGCGAGGGCGTATCAGGCCGTCACCGAACAGGGGCTCCGATGTGTTGTGGCTGAGGACGAGGCCAGTGGTGTGGACGGGAGTGGAGAGGTCGGTGAGCACGTCTTCGTTGAACATGGTGGGGTACCTGACACCCCTACCATTGCCCATGTCACCCACCCTCAGTGCGTTGGTCGGGGCGAAGACATCGACGAGCACCGTGCCTACGTTGGTGTTGTCCGAGTTCAGGCGCCCACCGAACCTCGGTATCGTGAAGTTGCTGGTGACGCTGACCTGACCGCTTGAATTCACGACGTTCTTGAGGTTGAAGATCGGGTTGCCGTTGTTGTAGATCCTCTGGAATGGTGTCCTGCCGTTGGCTCTGTCGTACTCATAGGCATCCCCACAGTCCCACGCAGGGCGAATGCCGAATCCACGCACTGGAGCACGTCTTACGTCCTCTCCACGGGTGTTCCCCCACCAATCCACCAGATAGTACTGCGCGGCCTCTGAGAGCCTCGTAATGGCCTTTCCTTCGGTATCGCCCCACCAGTCCCTCTCGATCTTGTTGCTGTTCCTCAGCGTCCTGACTGGTGATCCGAATGGGCGGGTCATCCTCCTGCCGTCGCTGTGCCTCACTTGGAACTCGTACTTGTCCATGCCGAGCATGGCTGAGAAGTTCGTGAGCCTCTCCATCACGCCGACGTAGGTGTTGGGGAAGGTGGAGTTGGATTGGCTGGAGTCCCCACCCGCGTAGGTCCACGTTCTCGTCTCCAGTTGGACGAGTGGGCCGGACCTGTACCCAACGGTGGTCGCTGTGATCCCGGTCATCGCGTCCTCGAGGATGGCACGGGTTGGTATCAGTCCCCAACGGGGTCTGTTGCAGGCTTGACGTACAGCGATACGGTAGCCATACGGTAGTCTGTGGGTACTGGCTGTGGCGAGTTTCTCCTTGACGATGCCCGCCGTTCTGGAGTACGAGGCGTCTATGGTGCTGTTGTCCTTCCAGCGATACAGGTCGTCCGATGCGTATGCCCTTGGTATGATCCAAGACGCGGAGGCCTGCATAAACGCATCAGGGCGGCTTGATTGAGGTCCCCCTCTGGTGCCACAGGGCCAGAACCTGTTGAGCATGATGCTGGTTCCCGCTTGGTTCTGACCGGCTTGGTCGTGGTCCGAGTCAGCAGCCACCACAGAGCCGTCCTTGTCGTCGTCTGGGGTCTTGACTCGCAGGTCGAATGGACCGTGGCTCATTGAATAGACGACATCGTGGTAGTGGATGGTCTGGAAGTGATCGGGCATTATGTTGTACTGGGCTGCGTCAACTGCCCTATCGGTGGTGGTTCCGCCCCATGTCCTGCTTGAATCCGAGTAGAACGTGTATGGCCTGCCTAGATTTGGGTGCCACATGCATAGGAATGCATCTGGTACATGTAGTCCAACTGTATCTCTGGTACCTCTCTTCAGTTGTGGAAGTATCTTTGTTATTATACTTCTATTGGTATCTGTGAATACATCCTTGGCAGGTAGGTTGTCATATGCCCTAGTTAGCCTCAGTTCCATACCTGCTGCTATGGTACCAGTGGTAGTCACCCCTGTGAACGTCTTTGGCTCGTTCACAGTGCCATTCTGAAGCCCACTGCGCCTTGTATAGGTGGCTACCTGCCTCTTTCCATTGGAGTCTGTGTACTCCAGTTTGTGGTTGTAGTATGGTGTTTCTGGGAATAGTGAGGCATCATCAACGGTTATTTCTATATTGGGACTACTACTTGATGTACTTATCACGGTGCATGTTGGACTTAGAGATGTATTCTGAAGTATATGTGAGTATATGTCAGGATATATCGATGGATATCCACCAAGTGTAAGTTGGGTACCTATACTACCTAGTGTACTTCTTGAGAACTCGTAGTAATTATATGGGGTATATTGTGATAAGTGTCTGAAACCACTTGAATTACTGTCATCAGGTGCGACACTATGCAATATGCTCCACCAAGGTATGTTCAATGTATATCCCGGTGTCGCCTTGCTCATCATGGGGGTATATGGGAAGGCTCTGCGAGTGAATGAGGGACTCTCAGTCAACTCGATGCCAAAAGCGTTGTACAGCGACAATGGTGGTATGTTGGTGAAGTGCTTGCCGAAGTCGGCATCGTGGTCCAGTATGACCTCGTTGATGAACACCTCACATCCCCTGACGTCTGCTTGGGTTGCATCAGATAGGTAGAGGACGAGTGCACCTACTCCAGATACGTATTCTGTACCAATCACGGTGTTGACCTGCTGCCCAGTTAGTTTCTGTGCTGATGAGTAGAGGTGGTATCCCACCAGTTGGGTGTTGAACACGTTGGGTTGGATGACGATCTGATAGGACCCAACCTCCTTCGGGTCTGGGAAGTGGGCCTGTAGGGTGTAGTTGTTGGCGGCCTCGAGGACGATGGTGTGCCCTCCTGCCTTGTTTATGATACCTGCATGACCCCTGCTGCCAAGGACGCCATACCCATCCCACTTGACCTTGGTCTCGAACATCAGCGTGAAAGCGCCACCGTGGATGTCGCTTGGGGCCACGGGTGCCGAAACGCCACTGAAGAACAACTCGGGTTCGAGTGGGCTCATGTAGTCGGTGACGTCGGTAGAAATGTCCGAACTGACCGACGTGGTCGTCTTCTCCTTGTCGAAGAGGTCCCTGTCCCTGTATCCCTTCGTGGACGCCCTCTCTGCCAAGTGCCTCTTGAAGATGGACTGGTAGGCTGGGTGTGCCCAGTGACCGGGGAGCATGGGCATGGTGGGTGTCACGTAGTGGTGTCCCATCCTCGGGAAGGGCATCGGGGTGAGTTGGGGCTTGGTGTATCGGGTGTGCGCGAGCGTGTTAGTGTTGCCGTCCATGTAGTGGGTGTGGGCCATGTCGGGTGAGGCGCCACTCACCTCGGCGTGGTCCCTGAGCCTCTGTGCGGCGAAGAAGCGAGCGCTCCCAGCGGGGACGTAGTAGGATGGGACGACGTCTAATGCGGTGTGAGTCTGTGCTGCCATGAACGCAGTGAAGTCCACGTCACCTACTACACCGGTGAAAGTAGTCCCAGATATTCCGGTGTAGGATGCTACGACGCTCTCCTCGGTCGTTGGGTTGAAGATTCGGATGAATCTCCTGTTGTCCTTGACCTCCTTGGTTCCGAAGGATGCGTCGTAGACCGTGGTGTTGATCATCGCGTCCATCGTGAGGACATTGTCGGTGGAGTTCCAAGAGGAGACGTTGAGCGCTTGGTTCACTACGCCGTTGGCGTGGGTATAGACAGTGGGATGGCGATGCGTGTGACTATGCCCCATCTTGGTGACGTGGAAGAAGAGGGACCTGTCATGGAGTTCGTATGACAGTTTGAGGGGGTTGTTGCCAGTGGCCCTCTCCCACCCAGACGTCCTGCTGACGTTCTTGATGTTGTCAATGTGCTCCCAGTTGTGATCCTCGTAGGTGGGGCTCTTCCTCGGTGTGGATACGGATGAGTCGAAGAGATGACCTACATGGGTGTCGGAGAGGTCGGCATGCAACATGCCACCGCTCCCGAAGGACTCGGTCTGATATGCCTGCACTGGGTCGAATCCTGAGCGAACCACGATGTTTCCGGGTATGGTGTCCGGGTCTGGCAACTGCACCATCATGGAGGGGGTGTTGCCGCTGTTGGCCAGTGATGGAGCATTGCCCTCCACGCCCCTGTCCTTGAGCACCATGAACGAGCGTATCACGGTGCCGAGGGGACTTCCACCCTGTAGCGTGTGCTCTTGGCCAGAGTCATCGATGACGGTCACCTCGTCGAACTGCATCTCCTCGTTGGGTATGATGAGGATGCCCCCGATGGTCTCCTGATGCCTGTCAGCGAGTTGTGGGTGTGAGAGTTCCTGCGCCTGTATAACGGGCATCATGGCGCTGTTGGTGGTCTCGAAGGAGAAGCGCACGTTGCCATACAACTTCTCACCGCTCGTATGCGCCGTGTTGCTGACGACCCTCGTGGTCAGAGGTACGGCACCGAGTCCCCTAGCATTGAGCGCGGGCAACGACAGAGTGCCACCATCCATCCTCTTCCACACGATGTTCTCGGTGGAGAAGTTGAGGGCTGATGACCGCTTGTATAGGTCGTATGCGAGTATGTCGCCCTTCCAGAAGTCAGTGGGGAAGTCAGTATCGGAAGTGTACGAGACACCGGTGTGGAACTCCGGCACGACGTTCCGCTCCGCAGTGATACCACTCTCCAAGTTCTTGGAGCCGAGTGAGAAGTCTAGGTCCGTCACCAAGTCGCCTGTCTTCGCCCTGTCTGGTGTGGCGTTCTCGAGGCGGAGGTCCGTCACGCTGCCCGTGTGGAACGTATAGGCGTTCTCGTTGGTGAAGTCGGTCTTGAGGGCCGTGTTGTCGACTATCAGTGCCTCGACGTTGGGACCTGCGTGTGCTGGTGCGATGAAGCGGTCCTGACCGTGGAACCTTTCGTCCCATCTCGTGGTCCCAGCGTAGCGTAGCGATGGTGATCCCTGACCCTTGACCATGAGCATGTCACCGACGCAGGTGGATGAGTCCCTGTCCTTCTTCGCTATCAGGGCGAACTCTGACTCACATGCGATTACGATGAATGCCTTGCTGAACAGTCCCTGTGGGTGGACGAGTTCCTCTGGGAAGGTGTCCTCTATGTCGTAGTGGGATGGCTTGGCATGGAGGGTGTGGGGAGCATTGTCGTCGGTGTCCTTGCGGGAGTAGGAGAGGCTGTTCGTGGTGTACGTGTACGAGGAGTATGGGTTGTTGATGTAGGTCATCAACGCACTACCGAGGCCGTCCACTGGTGGTGTGCTCTCGGGTGAGCGTGGAAGAGGTGCTGTGGTGGGTATGCCACCGAACCCGCTCAATACGCTGGAAGCGCTGCCGTATGGGGAGAATCCGAGTTCACTGTGCCAAGCACCGAGACCAGCGCCATAGCCCTCGGTGTCGACGCGTAGGCTGTTGAGGTAGGAGTATCGCTCGCCATGCCAGCCCACTGAGCCTATGGGTCTCGTCCTGTCGACGGCATCGACCAGTCCCGAGAAGTGGACTTGGCACATGTGGTCGCGTGTCGTGCTACCGACGTTGTTGAAG
>TARA_R100000697_G_scaffold411_1_pt1 | contig 14219 bp, 26 predicted proteins | sample TARA_R100000697 | Tara Oceans TARA_R100000697 (sample SAMEA2622788) | marine metagenome | biome: marine biome (ENVO:00000447); feature: surface water layer (ENVO:00002042); material: "saline water (ENVO:00002010), including plankton (ENVO:xxxxxxxx)" | depth 5 m
TTATCAGTTAACATTATAAAATAAAAAAATAGAGAGTCAGAGAAAGGAGGAATAAAACTGACCCTCTATAATTCCGTTCCCTACTAGGGAACAACACTTAAACAAAATCTAATCTACACAAAACATGGAGATCATCATTTGTATCTACACTAGCAAAATATAATATGTTTGTCAATGCGTACACACATATTAAAAATTAGGCTCGTATAGCTCTCCTTTAGAAAGAAGCTCTCTGTAATGCAAAGCTTGTTGCCTATACTTTTCAGCTTGTTTAGGTTTGTCTTCCCACTCAGCATCATATTGCAGCTTTCTAAATCTGTCATATTCTTTTTTACAATCCTTAAAGTTTTCAGGGTTAATGTTTTTTATTATCATTACGTGACCCTTTTTTGTCTAGCCATTCTAAGAAGTAATATGCTTGGCTAGGTGTTAAAGATTTTCTAAGTTCTTTGTAAATGTCTTTTCTAGTTTTTGTTGTTAAGTTTTTGTTCATTGTATCCTTCATTGTTTGTTATACAAATATATACGAATGAAACTATATTTTTTCCGAAATTAATTTGTTACTACTCAAACTTAAAACCTTTTACATTTAACATTGTTATTAAATCTAATTGTTCCCTACTAGGTAACAGTTTAAATTCTTCTGTTCGTTTTGGATGATAATAAGTTTTAGCATGAGGTATCAAAGTTTCACATAAAAACTTTAATTTTTCATACGATATACATTCATTTATTGTGATACCAAACTCTTCAGAAAAGAATTCATTGAATCCTCTTTTATCCCATTCCATGTAGTGATGCCACAGTTCCATACATTTTTCTTCTTCTTCACAATACATAACTATATCCCCTCTATTTCTGATTCAAACTCTTTAACCATTAATTCAATCCTACGCTTAGACGCTTCCTCGCATTGTCGTTGCCAATACATAGCACCAAACTCAAAGATGTCATAGCGTGTTTCTCGTTTGCAATCTACTCTTGTATGATGCAAATCTAGTGGTGGTGTCTGTCTAAGCTTCGTGGACACCCTACTTAAATCAATTACTTTTCTAGGCATTTTGTTTCCTTCCTTTTTTGTATCTGTTCCCTACTAGGTAACAGTTTGTTTAGTTGATAATCAATATATACTATATTTTGACTATACATATAATACTACTACAATATATAGTGTTTGTCAATGGATACACCCAAAATAAATTGTCACACCAATCTGTCGCTCAATACTACTATCCTTGAGTTCTGCAGCTTGATTTGCCCTGAAAATTGTCACACCAATCTGTCGCCCAATACTACTATCCTAATTTACAGATTAAAAATGTAAATTTGAGATAAAAAAAATTTATAAATAAATCCGTTCCCTAGTAGGTAACAAAATAAATTTAAACAAAAAAAAAGGCATCAAAAAAATGATACCTTAATTTTAAATATGTAATATTTTTATTTATGCAAAATTAAATCATGAAAATTAAACATGATATAAAATAATAAACCCATTAAAGTTATAGTTAATAAATAAAAGCTTTTTTCATTAGTAAATAAACCATAACAAAAAGAAGCAAAAATCCCCATAATTATAATTGCAATTATGAAAATATAAATAAACATAATTAAGATATCTTTTAACATTTTAAACCTCACTTTCTAAATTAAAAATAGGATACATCAAAATTAATTAATGTATCCTAAAAATGTTATTTAAGAAGCTTTTTGATTTTTAGCTTCAACAATTAAAGTCAATTCATCTAGAAACATATCAAGAGTAATTTTTTTATTCTTAAATCTTTTTTGATCTAGATTGTTTTGGATAGCATTAGATAATTTAAGAAAAAAGTCTCTTAATTCATTATCAGTGGTGAATTGCTTCACTGTATTTGATGTATCTATGTTTTTAACATTAGATTTTTTTACAGTATTTTTGATATTAGATTTTTTTGGCAATTCATTTATTAAAATACCATTTTCAAAAATGCCTTTAATTCTATAAACTTTGTCAGTTTTAAATTTATTATTGATATAGCTTTTAAAATTAGCTGAAGCTTTAGTTTTACCCAAAACATGAGTTTTTAAAATATAGCTTCTAATATTATTAAATCTTTTATCAGCTAAAAAACCATAGCTTTTATCTAATACTAAAGATTTTAAATTAAATTCAATATTTCCATCAGATTTTTTTACAATATGCTTTTTTAAACCTTTTGAAAATATATCATTAATAATTTCTTTATAATTTTTGGTAACATTATCTTTAAATTCAGCAATGCTATCATTAAAGCTTGTATCAATGTTATTACTTTCTGTTATAAAGTTTCTAATTGTATAAGTCATTTTAAACCTCACTTTCATTTTTAATTGTTAAATTAACTTATAATGAATATATTATACTAATTCGTTAATATGTCAAACGCTTTTATTTTATTCAATTAAATCAATAGTTTATGTATTAACAACAGCTATTTTTAATTTCAGCATCAGCAATTAATTTGTTCCCTAATAGGTAACAGAATTATGACGTTATATAGGTTTAAAAGTTTATGCATCTAGATTGCATTTTTTAACAAAAATTTATAATTGTTACATTTTAATATTTAATAAAAACGTAAACTGATACCATAACAGTTAATTATTTAAGCTTTTACAATATAAAATGTAATAAAATCAATGACTTAACATAATATTTTTTTTATTTTCAGCTAAAAACCATTCATTTTAGATAGTACAAACGAAATTTTGCCGAGTAGGCGAGTGCCACTTGGGGGTATAGCGATATGTGCATGGAGAAATACACAGATTAGGTGTTTTTAGTGTTAACCACAAATACAACTGTTAATGTATACATAATAAGTATGCACAAAAAATAGGCATTTTACTGTTCTTAGTATACGAGAATGCTCCATATAACTTTGCAGCAATATAAATGTTGACACATTTTTCAATGTGTAGTATAACTAGTACATATATAATGTATAACATTATAAATGTTTATTAATATATAATATAAAATAACATATATAATGTAAAAACATATACTATGTGTCCTACACTAGTAACTCTTGTACCCCATCTGTACTAAAATCATATAAAATGGATATTTAAATTGACAAAATCCAAAAAATCCGTAAAACTATACACAGATAATGTGATAGAAAAGCTGTATAGTGCTATCCGTAACAACTCTATGCACAAACTGCACATTCCTCACAGTGATGTTTACTATGTGAGAGCTGCAGTTGAGGCACATTATGGTCGTTCTTTTACTTTGGAACACGTAGAAAGAGCCATGAAAGCAGAAGGTTGGAAGGATACAACAGATGTATGAATTATTTGTGTTGGCTTGCTTAATGGCTAACCCAAATCAGTGTATAACACTTGTAGATTTATATAGTCCACACGAAACACACGATAAATGTCTAGCTCGTGCTTACGTAATAGCACAAGAAATGCCTGAATATGTACCACATTATTTTCCGAAAAGTTATAAGTGCATAGACATGAAAAAAGAAGGTGAAAAGTTAAAAACAAAATGGCAAGGACAAGAAAAAGAGGTGGATTAAAAGGTTTCACTCAAAAGAGTGGAGATATGCGACCCACAAAAAGTGGGGCAGGAATGACTGCCAAAGGTGTCGCTAAATATAGAAGGCAAAATCCGGGAAGTAAGTTAAAAACAGCAGTAACTGAGAAGAAGCCAACAGGAAAACGAGCAGCAAGAAGGAAATCTTTTTGTGCTAGAAGTGCTGGGCAGATGAAAAAGTTCCCAAAAGCTGCGAAAGACCCGAATAGCCGATTGAGACAAGCTAGAAGAAGATGGAGATGTTAACATGGCTTTAAAAAAACCTACTGCTAAACAAGCAGGATTAAAAAAATTACCTACTACTGTGCGTAATAAAATGGGATACATGAATAAAGGTGGTACTGTGAAGAAAACAAAGTATATGTCCAAGGGAGGCATGAAAAAAACAAAGTATATGTCTAAGGGAGGCATGAAAAAAACGAAATACATGGCAAAAGGTGGAATGAAAAAAACGAAATACATGGCAAAAGGCGGGATGAAAAAGACAAAGTACATGGCTAAAGGTGGAGCAGCCAAAAGGAAGTAAATGCCTTATTTAATTAGTAACGTACCTCACTTTAAATGTTGGGTACGTAAAGAGTTCACTTGTAATCATCAAGATTATCATGGTGAATTTCTTCATGCAATAGCTTTTGCAGTTAATACGATACCTGATAGATCACTTAGTTTTCAAGTAGTCTTTACAGGTTGTGATGAAGATGAAAACATTCATGGTGGTGCTATGTGGGCAAGGATGCCAATACAAGCACTTGTAGCTGACATACCCATAGATGAATGGGCAACACCGATGGAAGATCATTTATGTCAACCGTGGGATTGTGAATCAAGATATCATAGCGTTACAGTTATGGACAGAGTAAGTTCTTCTCCATGGCTTTGTAAAATAAACAATGAATTTTACAGAGCACGTTATATGTTCACAGTTGATTACACTGAGAGTGATATAGCTGATGATCCAGCACAACATAAACAATCTCATGTGTTATATCTTTTAGATGCTGGAGAATGGACAGGGAATATTGTTGCATTGCCAAACAATAGAGTTAGAGCAACAAGTCCTGCATTATGGGTAACTGGAGAAGGTGCTCCTGATTTTACACCATCACAATGGCTGCATTCAGCAGAGTCACATGAATCTTATCTAGACCCCCATACAACATTTAATAATTTATACAATGACACAACCAATAAAAAGAAATTATAAAAAAGAATATAAAAATTATCACGGTAAACCCGAGCAGATAAAAAGAAGAGACAGCAGAAATGCAGCTCGTAATATGCTAAAGAAAAAAGGCATAAATGTGAAAGGTAAAGATGTTGCACATAGAAATGGAAATCCTAAGGATAATAGGTTATCTAATTTAACTGTGAAAGCACCATCTAAAAATAGATCATATAAAAGAACAAGAAATTCTAGGAAAGTTAGGAGAACAGCATAATGGCATTGAAAAAAGCAAAAAAAACAATAAAAAAAGTAGTTAAAGGCTTAACTAAAGCATCTAAACTTCATGCAGGTCAAGCTAAATCTTTATCTGCTATTAAATTAAATAAAGGTGGTAGCACTGTAAATAAAGCAGGAAATTATACAAAGCCTACAATGAGAAAAGCTTTATTCAATCGCATCAAAGCAGGAGGCAAAGGAGGCTCTCCCGGACAATGGTCAGCACGTAAAGCTCAAATGTTAGCAAAACAATATAAAGCTAAAGGTGGTGGCTACCGTGGCTGATCCTAAAGTAGGCACAGGTAAAAAACCTAAGGGTTCAGAAAGAAGATTATATACTGACGAAAATCCTAGAGATACGGTCAGCATAAAATATGCTACAGTTCAAGATGCTATAAAAACAGCTAACAAGGTTAAGAAGATTAATAAACCTTATGCAAGAAAGATACAAATCTTAACTGTTATGGAGCAAAGAGCTAAAGTTCAAAACAAAGCAAAGCAAGCTCTAATAGCAAGAAAAATGAAAGAAACATTAAAGAAGTTAAATGCCAAACGAAAAAAAACAACAAAGTCAAAAACAGCAACGGTGTAGTACTTGCGAGTGCTACGAATGTGATTGTGATGAATGCAACTGTGATTGCCATGGCAACGATAGAGTTTCTACTAGTGTTCATGATGGACACGACAATAATAAATCAGACACAACGATTTAATAATATTGATAGGTGTCTATACTTCGCAGAGCGTCTGCATAACCAACCAGCAATACCAACAGAGGATGGACAACAGAAAATAACTGCATATTGTAAACCTGTAAGGAAGTAAAATGTTAGCAGAATTAGCAGCTGCAAATGCTGCCTTCGGTGTAATTAAAAGTTTCGTTTCAAACGGAAAAGAACTTGCTAGTTGTGGCAAACAAATTTCTGATTTCGTTTTCGCTAAAGAGAAGATAGAAAAAGAAGTAAACAAGCACAAAGCAAAAGGAGTTACAGGTGGAGACTTAGAAGAGTTCATGGCTCTAGAGGAGCTAAGACAAAAAGAAGAAGAACTCAAACAAATAATGATATATGTAGGTAGACCGGGATTGTGGGCAGATTGGCAAAAGTTTCAAGCTCAAGCAAGAAAAGCTAGAAGAGAACAAGAAAGATTAGCTCAGAAAAGAAGAGAAGAAATAATGACAGTGGTGCAATGGGTTGTTGGAGTTTCTTTAGCCTTTACAGGATTCGTAGCTGTGGTATACTATGCGGCAAAGTGGGCAGGTAAAATATGATGCAGTGGATATTAAAATTATTTCAAAAACAAGGTGATTTATCAAAGCATAGACTTCATACAACTAAGTATGAAGATTTGTGTATGTAAGAGGATATTATGGCACTAGCAAAATCTCAAAGGAGTTTGAAAGCATGGGGTAAACAAAAGTGGAGAACCAAATCAGGTAAACCTAGTACTCAAGGACCAAAAGCTACTGGTGAACGTTATTTACCTTCAGCGGCGATTAAGGCTCTTTCTGCCAGTGAATATGCCGCCTCTTCGGCTGCTAAACGAAAAGCAAAACGAGCAGGTAGACAGGTATCTAAACAACCCAAAAAGATTGCAAAGAAAACATCAAGATTTCGTAAATTCAGTTAAAGCGAAAGAATTAGAAAGAGCACGAAGATTACAGGAAAAGATAGACAATGATACAAGCATTAATAGGACCAATAGCAAATCTCGCAGGAACGTGGTTTCAAAACAAACTAGAAAAAACAAAGGCAGAAGGTAAGGCAAAAGTAGCAGAAGCAAAAGCTAGAGCAACTGTAGCTGAGAAAGTAGCTACAGGACAAATAGAATGGGAAGGCAAGATGGCTGATGCTACAAATGATTCGTGGAAAGACGAATTTGCTTTAGTAGTGCTACTAGCACCTGCAATACTTGTTTTCATTCCGGGAATGAGAGAGTATGTTCAAAAAGGATTTGAAGTGTTAGCCACGTTACCCGATTGGTATCAATACCTATTGTATATAGCTATATCTGCTTCATTTGGTATCAAAGGTGTAGGTCAAGCGGCTAAGATGTTGAAACGCAAATGAACCTCAAAACCTTGACATTTTTAAAGTTATCTGATATAACCAACAAAATAAGTATTTATTTTTGGCATAAGCACGTAAGAGAAATACGTAAACAGCAATACAAGCAAGGACTCAGACCATGAACTTAGAAGTTTTAAGAAAAGAGATAGAGGCTGACGAGGGTTGCAAATACGAAAGTTACCGTTGCAGTGAAGGGTATCCTACCGGGGGAATAGGGCATTTGATTACAGAGTGGGATGAATTATACTATTCTGCACCACTAGGAACACCTATACCTGAAGAGCAAGTTCAAGAATGGTTTGAAAAAGATGTGAATACAGCCATAGGGGATTGTAAAGATATATTTAATAACTTTAATGAGTTAGATGATGAGATACAACACATCTTAATAAATATGTCTTTTCAATTAGGCAAACCTCGTTTAAGTAAATTTAAACGCATGATCGCTGCTGTGCATGATGAGGACTATCGTGAAATGGCTTTGCAGATGGAAGACAGTAGATGGTTTAAACAAACTCAGAACAGAGCACAGCGTTTGATTGACAGAGTTATAAAGCACGAGTTACCTTTATGAAAAAAAGAGAATTATCAGAAAGACAAAAAAAATTTATAGAAGTTCTATTTGATCAAGCTAATGGTGATCCTGTTCAAGCGAAGATACTCGCAGGTTACTCTGAACTTTCAGGTACATCAGCTATTGTTGCTTCTATGAAAGAAGAGATAATGGAAGCTACTCAATTATACATGAGTAGAAATGCACCTAAAGCTGCAGTTGCTATGGTTAGTGGAGTTGATGATCCAACTCAATTAGGTATCAGAGATAAGATGACAGCGGCAAAAGATTTATTAGATAGAGTAGGTTTAATCAAAACAGAGAAGTTGCAAGTAGAAGCTTCAGGTGGGGTTATGATTATGCCACCTAAAAAGAAGTAAACATGAAAGCAAGAAGTGCAGGTTATTGGGAGCTACCACAACCTACAGACATGAAAGAAGATAATACTTGGATTGCTATACCAAGGATATCTAGAATAATACCTTACGGATATATTCAATCAACTAAAGACCCTGATATATTAGAACCTATATCTGAAGAGTTAGACAAATTAGAAATGGCTCGTAAGTATGATGCGCAATATTCATATAGAGAAGTAGCAAATTGGTTGACTAAACAAACAGGTCGTTATATATCTCATGTAGGATTAAGAAAACGATTACAGAATGAGCAAAAACGTAAGAACAAGGCTAGAAGCCTACGCAAGTGGGCAGAGTATGCAGAAAAGGCGATCTCCAAAGCGAAAGAGATTGAAGAAGAAAGAACAGGTGCAAGAACCTAAAATTACAGGTATCTACGAAGAAATAGAAGAAGTGCCTGTAGAAGAACACAATATAGTGTTCCAACCAAACGAAGGTCCTCAAACAGAGTTTCTTGCAGCGTCAGAAAGAGAAGTTCTTTATGGTGGCTCTGCAGGTGGTGGTAAGTCTTTTGCTATGTTGGCAGATCCTTTAAGATACATGGGTCATCCATCTTTTAGTGGGTTACTGTTAAGACATACAACAGAAGAATTAAGAGAACTTATATTTAAGTCTCAAGAGTTATACCCTAAGGTTTGGAAGGGCATCAAATGGTCAGAAAGAAAGATGCAATGGGTAGCTCCATCAGGTGCAAGATTATGGATGTCTTATCTTGACAGAGATGATGATGTATTAAGATATCAAGGTTTAGCTTTTAGTTGGATAGGTTTTGATGAATTAACACAATGGTCTACACCATATGCTTGGAATTATATGAGATCAAGACTTCGTTCTACTGCTCCTGATTTACCAATCTTCATGAGAGCTACGACAAACCCCGGAGGTAGAGGACATCATTGGGTTAAAAAAATGTTTATTGATCCTGCGGCATATGGTGAGCCTTTTAATGCAACAAATATTGAAACAGGAGAAGTTTTAAAATATCCTGCAGGACATAGTAAAGCAGGAGAATCTTTATTTCAAAGAAGGTTTATACCAGCTAGATTAACAGACAATCCATATCTAGCAGAGTCAGGTGACTATGAAGCAATGCTTTTATCATTGCCTGAACAACAGAGGAAGCAACTTTTAGAAGGTGATTGGGATATCAAAGAAGGTGCAGCTTTTACAGATTTTGATAGAAACATTCATGTTGTTGAACCTTTTAAAATACCTAACAATTGGGTAAAGTTTAGAGCTTGTGACTACGGTTACGGAAGTAAATCAGGTGTTCTTTGGTTTGCTGTAGCTCCCGATGAACAACTTGTTGTATATAGAGAATTGTATAAATCAAAAGTTTTAGCTACAGATTTAGCTGATATGATTTTAGATTTAGAACAAGGTGATGGTAATATTAGATATGGTGTATTAGATAGTTCACTGTGGCACAAAAGAGGTGATACAGGACCTTCACTTGCAGAGCAGATGATCTCAAGGGGATGTAGGTGGAGACCATCAGACAGAAGTAGAGGAAGTCGTGTTGCAGGTAAAAACGAAATACATAGAAGATTACAAGTAGATGAATTTACAGAGAAGCCAAGACTAGTATTTTTTAATAACTGTGTTAACACAGTAGCACAACTACCCGCATTACCTATAGATAAAAAGAATCCTGAAGACATTGATACACATTCAGAAGATCACTTGTACGATGCTTTAAGATACGGAATAATGTCAAGACCTAGATTTAGTATATTTGACTATGACCCTAGAGGTGTACCAACGAATAGTATGCCTGTAGCTGACGCAACCTTTGGATATTAATTATGGCAGAAGAAGAAAATAATATGGAAACTGATGCGATAGCATTAGAAGATGTAAATGAGAACACGAGTAAGGAAGATGTAAACGTAGCTCAATTAGTAGATTACGTTAACTCTAAATTTAAAAAAGCAGAAGACTACAGATACGAAGACGAACTACGTTGGGTAAAAGCATACAGAAACTATAGAGGAATATATGGTCCTGATGTAAAATTTACAGACGCAGAAAAATCAAGAGTATTTATTAAGATTACAAAAACAAAGACTCTTGCATCATATGGTCAAATCGTGGATGTTTTGTTTGCGAATAACAAATTTCCATTGAGTGTTGACCCAACACAATTACCAGAAGGAGTTGCTAAAGATGTTTCATTTGACCCCCAAGAACCTGAAAGCTTACGTAATCAAGGTATGGAATCACCTTATGGTTACGATGGCGATGGTATGGAGTTCCCTAAAGGAGCTACTGAAAAAACTTTACAAGAAAGGCTTGGTCCTCTCAAAGAGGATTTGCAAGAAATTGAAGGACTTAAAGAAGGGGTAGGCAAAACTCCTACATCCATAACATTTAGTCCAGCAATGATCGCTGCTAAAAATATGGAGAAAAAAATCCACGATCAATTAGAAGAGTCTCATGCAAATAAACATTTAAGAAGCACAGCGTTTGAGATGTCTTTATTTGGAACAGGAGTTATGAAAGGTCCTTTTGCTTTAGATAAAGAATATCCAAATTGGGATGAAGAAGGTAATTACAATCCTATATTTAAAACTATACCTCAAGTAACAAATGTTTCTATTTGGGATTTTTATCCTGACCCTGATGCTAACAATATGGATGAAGCATTGTATGTTATACAGAGACATAAAATGTCTAGATCAGACTTACGTGGATTAAAGAAAAGACCATTCTTTAGAGCTAACGTTATAGATGAAGTTATACAAGAAGGTGAAAACTATACTAAAAAATATTGGGAAGACGATTTATCAGACTACAATCAAGAAAACTATATAGACAGATTTGAGGTTTTAGAATATTGGGGTATGGTAGATACCGAAATGCTTTTAGAGCAAGACGTTGAAATACCCAATGAACTAAACGACTTTGATGAATTGCAAGCTAATATATGGATATGCAATGGAAAATTAATTAGATCAGTTTTAAATCCTTTTAAACCTGCAAAGATACCTTATGTTGCAGCACCATATGAATTAAATCCATATTCTTTTTTCGGAATAGGTTTAGCAGAAAATATGGATGATACACAGACTTTGATGAATGGTTTTATGAGAATGGCTGTTGACAATGCTGTATTATCAGGGAACTTATTAATAGAGGTAGATGAAACTAACTTAGTTCCGGGACAAGACTTATCTGTATATCCGGGAAAGATATTCAGAAGACAAGGAGGAGCACCCGGACAAGCTATATTTGGAACTAAATTTCCTAATGTAGCCAATGAAAACTTACAATTATTTGATAAAGCAAGACAGTTAGCTGATGAAAGTACTGGCTTTCCTTCATTTGCTCATGGACAAACAGGTATTACAGGAATAGGCAGAACTGCTTCGGGTATATCTATGCTCATGGGAGCTGCATCAGGTGGTATTAAAACAGTGATTAAGAACGTAGATGATTACTTATTAAAACCATTAGGAGAAGGTTTGTTTAGATTCAATATGCAATTTGACTTTGACCCTGAAATAAAAGGGGATTTAGAAGTTGTTGCACGTGGAACAGAAAGCTTAATGGCTAATGAAGTTAGGTCACAAAGATTGATGCAGTTCCTACAAGTAGCATCTAATCCTACTTTAGCTCCGTTTGCTAAGTTTCAATATATTATTCGTGAGATTGCTAAATCACTTGACTTAGATGTAGAAAAGGTTACAAATAATATGGATGAAGCTGCTGTTCAAGCAGAACTTATGAAAGCATTTGGAGGTCCTCCACAGCAAGAAGCTCCACCTGCGGGTGTTGATCCCAATGACCCAACGGGTAGTGGTGGAGGAACTATAGGAACAGGAATGGCTCCGGGACCTCAGGAACAAGGATTTACAGGAACACCTCAAGATGGACAAGCAAATACTGAGCAAGCTCAAGGGATTGGTCAACAACCCCCAACAATGGGAAGCAATTAGTAATTATATGGATGCTCTTATAGAGCAACAACATAAAGCTATAGAGCAAACTGACAGTGTGGTTATAATTCATAGAAGTCAAGGATCTATAGCTACCTTGCGTAGACTTAAATTATTAAGGGATGAAGTCAATGGACAATGAAATAGAAATATTAAGCTTTAGTGAATTAGAAAGATTTCGTAAAGAGAATGACTATTATCATATTACTGATCCTAGAAACTCTATAAATACAGAAGGTCAAGACCTTTCTGATCCTAAAGTTCAGCAGGCTATCATTGATGAATTGATGGAAAGAAAGAAAATGGATGTTATAGACGAAATGCCTATATCAAGAAAAGCAGGCGAAAGAATTAAACAAAGAAGATTAGAGCAAGCTGGAGATGGTAAGGCTTTAGAAGCAAATAAAGGTGGTATGCCCAAACAAATGGAAATGTTTGCTGATGGTGGATTAAAAGATGAAGGAGGAACAATTGACCCTGTTTCAGGTAATGATGTACCTCCGGGAGCAACACAAGAAGAAGTTAGAGATGATATACCAGCTAAGTTGAGTGAAGGAGAGTTTGTATTTCCAGCAGACGTAGTTAGGTTTATAGGTTTAGAAAAACTAATGGCTATGAGACAAAAGGCAAAAGCTGGGTTAAAAAGAATGGAAGAGATGGGTCAAATGGGTAATGCAGATGAAGCAACCTTACCTGATGATATGCCTTTCACTATTGATGACATAGAAATGGAAGATGACGAAAATGTTATCAAAGCACAGACAGGAACTTTTGTCGCTCCACAAGCTCCGTTACAAAGACAAGACTCTAAAGTAGTAGATCAATTTGATATTAGACCTGCAACTCCTTCTGAGATAACTTCTCCTAGTGCTCCTGTTGTATCATCTCCTATTGAAGCTTTTGATAAAACAAGATTCCAAGGAGATACCCCAACTGATTCTGTTCAAACCTTTGAGGAATTAGTAGGTACAAAACCGGGAGAGTATGACGAATTTAGACAATATAAAAATGATGCTGGTATGATATTAAACATACCATTTAAGAATGGAGAACCTTTGTATCCAATACCTGAAGGTTATGTATATGTAGAGCCTGATAAAACAGAAACCGAAGAGGTGACAACACAAGAGGTCGTTCCTAAAACTACAACGGTTACTGAAAGCAGTGATGACCCTGAAGAGCCTGAAAAAGCAAAAGATTTAGTAGGAGATGATTTTTCATATAAATCTTTATTTAAGATGGACAATTTAGATTCAACTATGAAAGATATATCTTCTTTACAATTAAATTTATTTGATCCAAAAAGAGCCGGTGTACAAGCATTTACAGGACAGCTTAATGTAAGTGATATTACTTTAATGGGATTAACATCAACAATGGAGGGGTTTAAAAATAAACCCAGCATAATAGCTGAATATGGTAAAAATTTTAACTTAGTTAACTTAGGAAATGCAGAAAGAGATGAACTATCTAGAGTTTTAAATGTTACAAAAGATGAATACGAAAATGTTTTAACTGATGATAAAGGTAACGCTTTAAACTTAGATGAATTAGTAGAAAAAGCTCAATCAAAATATGGCATGACAAATTTAACAAAAGAACAGTTACTTCAACCTAATACCAATATAACTTCTCGTAACAAAGTTAATACTCTTGTTAATAGTATAGTGCAAAATGAAATTAGTAGAAAAAAGGATATTGAAGTAACACCTACACCTAGACCTACTCAGATTACTACACAACAACCAGAGAGTAGTGATGGTGGTTATGAAGATACTGGACAATCTGTTATGAGTGATTTTGGTTCTGCCGAAGAACAGGCTGACCCTGATTTTGAGCCTGTTGCAAAAGGTGGACTACTTAAAAAGAAAACAAAAGTTAAGAAGATGAAGCGAGGTGGATTAGCTTCTAAAAAATAATCCACATAGTTGGCTACTTATCCCCCAACAATAATTGGCTACGATAACCCCAAGGAGTAAAAAATGGCTGAAGAAGCAAAAAAAGAAGAAATGGTGCAAGATGCAACACCAAAAAAAGTGGCATTTATGAATAAACCTTATTCTCAAGAAGAAAGAATGAAAAAGGATGAGGAAGAATTAGAAAGAATGTTGAAGGAGCAAAAAGGTGAAAACAAAGAAGCCGAAGACACAAGCGAAAAACAAGAAGAGCAAGAGCCTGAAAACGCAGAAGAAAGAACCTTCAAAAAACGTTATGGTGATTTACGTAGG
>TARA_R100000697_G_scaffold27956_3_pt1 | contig 14211 bp, 32 predicted proteins | sample TARA_R100000697 | Tara Oceans TARA_R100000697 (sample SAMEA2622788) | marine metagenome | biome: marine biome (ENVO:00000447); feature: surface water layer (ENVO:00002042); material: "saline water (ENVO:00002010), including plankton (ENVO:xxxxxxxx)" | depth 5 m
ACCTTTTTGTGGATCTAATGACGGAACAGCGGATTGCAGCAACCATCTCAAGTTAGCTTCCATAGATTCTGCAGTTTTAGTATTATTTTCATCTTCAGGGTCATCTACTATAATTAGCGTAGGTCGCTGGTTACCATGTTTAATACCACGTAACTGCTGCCCTGTACCTTTGCATATAATCATAGATCCATCTTTTAACTCTACTTCAGCTTTCTGCCAAGAACGAGCAGAGTTAATTCCCCAATATCCATACAGACTTCTAAATTCACTAGAGTAATCCATGCAATCTTTAATTGTTCCTAGTAATTTAATAGCATGGTCTTGCGTTCTAGATACTAGCACTATTAATTTAGGACCTTTATCATACATTAAATGATATAATGGAAATACACCACCAACGATAGAGGACTTAGCGTGTCCCCTAGGTGCTATAATGTTTACTTGCTTTTTACTTTTATCCATTAACTGCTCAGATATAGCATAATGAAAGTCTGGTGAAGGAGCTGAAAACATATTACTCATAATAACTTTTCCAAAGAGTATCATATTTTCTTTTAATTTATTATGCAGGTTCGACATCTAGCTCCTCAGTAGCTCTAGATAGCTTAACACGCTTATCTTCTTGAGCAATAGCATCTTCTATCTTTTTAGTATAGTCAATTTCTATTGTATCGGTAGTAATTTTCTTATTTGGCTCCATATCTAGCATTTTCATAAAGTTTTCTGTAGCTCTTAAGAAATTACTTACATCTGCTTTTGATTCAGCCATCTCTAAGGCTTTTAAATGCAAATCTATTACCATTTCCTTGTTAACACCCTTAGATGTTAGCAATTCATTGAGTTTCTTTTCTACCATAGTCTGTATTTCCTTTTGTTTTAACAATCTTCTAACTGTCGCTTCAGGTATTGACTGATCTGGGCGATATATCTGCCCTAGTTTTTTAAAATCTACTTTACTATCAGATAATAACTGCTGCACATACGCAGTAACTACGTTTTTAGTTCTAGTTTTTCCAGCCTCACGTTCTTTCCAAGACTTAGGCTTTATTTGATTGTATATACCTGCCTTTTTATTAGGCTCATATAGCAATCGAGCGTTAGGGCTACCCCATTGTACGCCATAACACATGGTTATATAGGTCTTAGTTCTACCTTTTTTATCGGTATACACCTTTTTAGATAAGCATTCGCCTATATATCCATCATCACTAATACCATATTCACCTTTATCTACGTCACGCCAATGCTTATAGTCTATATCTGGCTTTTCTTCGTAGTGATAAACGTGATATATTTTATTAATTCCATTAACCTTCCTCTTTATCTTGTCCATACACCTCCATATTAAGTAATAAATCTTGCACACCCCATGGTGTATTATACGGCCAAGCTTTAACTAGGAACTCTTTACCGTCAATCTTGACAATACTTTCCCATAAAGCGTTATTAGTTTCAGTTTTTAGGTTTCTACCCTTAGCGTATGCTTCTTTATTCTTTTTTAAGTACATTCTCATTAAACCCTACCTCCTACACTTAAGTTGTAATACTTAAGTATATTATATATACATATTAATGTAAATCCTCACTCTCCCTAGACACATCACTTAATTTTTTTTGTATTATAGCAGATACTATCTTACGTTCTGCTTCATATAACTTATAATCTTCTAGGATCTTTTGGTATACATCTTCTTTATCTACATCGCTCATCTTTAAGAACTTACCTAGAGTTATATCAAAGTGATCATAATCCATTAGATAATATACAAAGGAGAGTATGATTTTAAAAGTTTATTTAGAATGTATGTGAGAGGTTTAGGTTATACCCACCCCCCTATGTTTTACGGTTGCTTAGGTTGATTACGTTGAGTTCAATTCATTCGGTTCAACCTATTCAACCTTAGGTTCACCCACATATATGTGTGTAAACTTAGAGGTAAGGTATACCTATGTATCAATCATTCCCTTATGTATACAGACACACACACTTATTTATAAATCCACACACATGAGTAGAGTAAGGTGTTCTCTATCATGTATGATATGATAACAAATTATAGGAGATAATACTATGAACGATGAACAAATAAAAGCACATTGGATAATGCTTAAAGAAAGAAATACATTAGATTTCGAGACTTGGAAACAAAAGCACATAGACGCACTAATATTCTTAGATGAATATCCTAAAGACGACTTTATGCTACACCAAGCTAGAGAGCTATATGAAGACTGCATATAAGAAAGATATAGAGAGCATACTTATGTATGTTCTCTTTCTTTTATGTTAATTAACAAACCTCACAACGTGAGAAAGGAGTATTATTATGATACCATTAACATTTAAACGTTCTGTTGCACGATATATAGGCAAGAACTTAGAGCTATGCAGAGAAGCCTTTGAAGAAGGTAGAAAGCAAGGTCAGCTTCTAGTCTCAGCCGAGAAAGCTAAGCAACAACAAGATAATACAGTAGCTGAGCCTACAGAGAAGACAGTAGAGTCTAATCAGTATGCTTACGATAAAGCTACAAATCCTGTATAATCATATCACTAAGAGAGCATCCTAATAACATAGGGTGTTCTCTTTTTTTTATGATATGTTTATAACAACCAAAAAGGAGTGTATTATGAATATGTTTATTCAACAAGTAGCTTACGAGCGTTCACCATATTATGATTATATGTGGGAGGTCGTAGTTATGAGAGACGGCGATATAATAGAAACTAAGAACTTTAGTGACTATCGTATGGCATCTCAATGGATGAGATTACGAGCTAGAAAGGCTTAGTAATACAGAGAGAGAGCATCTTAGGGTGTTCTCTTTCTTTTATGATTTTATATATAATTCCTAGGAGAAACTCATCTGGATGAGACTAGGAGTTTAGAAAGAGAGCAATGGAGAAGGTATAGGGCGACACAGTTGTAAGTCTTAAAGCATTCTGTTGAGGTTCGAATCCTCACGACTCCATATGTTCTCTTTCTTTCATGTATAATAAAAAAAGGAGTGTAATATGAAAATAGATTTAAGTAATGAGTGTTTATGTTGTATTAAATTGCATGATAAAAATCGTAACCAAGAAGACTCTATGTATAAAACTAGAGAAGGATTAATACCCAATGTAGCAGATAATCTTGACGCTTTACAAACGTTAATAGAAAACTATGTATTAAATTGGGGAGAAAGTAGACCTTGTCGTGTAGAATTACATTTATCAGTTGGCGATTATGCTAACGCTAAATACCATTCTATAATGGATATAGAGCAAGGTTTAGCCGAAATTGATTCCAATATATATATAAACATACACGGATAATAATATTAGAGAGCATCTTTAAAGCTGTTCATAACAGTCCCCTGAATCAGCTATTAGCGTAGTTGGAGAGGTTTAAAGGTGTTCTCTTTTATTTACAGTAACTTAAAAAAGGAGCTATATGAATAATTTAAAAAGCGAAATAACTACATATATTAACAGTTGGGAAGAATGTAGCAGATGTGAATATATGTGCAAATTAAGTAGGTTAATTTATACCAATGATGATACTCTAATATGTGATGAGTGTAATTTAAAGGAAAGGAGAAACCAATGGACATAATAACAGTATTTATAGCAGCTATAATAATATATGGAGCTTTATGGTTATTTATTTTAGCAGCCAAAGAGTTCTTTGATGAGGTAATAAAGCGTAAACCTTAAACGTTCTCTATTATGTGTGTTTATTTAACTAATTAATAAAAGGAGTGTTTCATATGAAAATACTATGGTTTAAGAAAGTAGGCGAAATCGCAGAAAATAACAGCGAGTTCAAAGCAACACCTGAGTCACCTTGGAATCCAACAGCATCTTTTGCAGTTTATCAGAAAGAAGAGGGTTGGACAGAGGCTATGGCTAACAAGCATTTCAAGTTAGCTAAATGTCAAGGCGAGTTCAGAGCCACAGCTAAGGGCGAAGGCTTTATAGCTTATATGCAAGGGAAAACAGATAATTCTTCTGAGTTATCTCCTGAGCTAGTAGCTATGCTTAAAGCTTAAGTAATAAGAAAGGGAGAACCTCACGGTTCTCTCTTTTTTTTATGTTATTACATACATCGTGTAATAACATAAACCAAATAAGGAGTGTAACTATGATTGAAACGAGAGAGCAATTAATGAATAAGATAGATAATCTATTCGCAGAACTAAGACAATACGAGGTAGAATTTGAAGATAAAAAAGAGCACTATATAGCGTCGGTCGATAATCTTTATAAGTTAACAGCAGAAGGATTTGTAGAGTGTAGCAGACGATTAGATAGGCTTGAAGAGGGGCTTTGTGCTATGATAAGTCGAAGGATTGAAAAAGATAATGACGAATACTATTCAAAGCCTGCTTTAATCCACCTCAAAGCGATCTATGAAGAAATATATGAGGAAAAAGCAGTTGTTAAAGTAAAAAAAACACCTGCTAAAAGGAGAAAGAAATGAGTGAAAAGTATAAATGTTATTATTGCGATGAAGAGCTTGTAGACAAGTTTTATGCAAACTACTACACATATCAATATGATCCAGAAAATATGTTATGTGGAGATGGTAATTGCTGGGCAGACTGGATGCAAGATAATACACATGAACATGAAATAGAGGAGGATGAAGAATGAAACAAATTATCATAAAGTATACTGCAGAAGTGCCGATAGAGAACTTTGACAAGTTTTGTAAAAGAGCTGGAATCGGTAAAAAATATGCAGTAGAACTGATAAAAGAAAACGCTATTAAAGCGGCAGAACAAGAAATAAATTACCTAGTAAATGAGACAATAAATCAGTAAATTAACACACTAAAATAAGGAGTGAATAATGTCAAAAGAACAAACAGATAAGCCTATGGTTAGTTTTAATAACGAAGGCTTTGTATTGAACTATAGCGTAACTAGAAACGAAGAAATAGCCTTTATAAACTATGAAACAGAGTCAATTACATTCAAACAAATGGCTATACCTGTAGATAGAATTAAAGAAATGTTAGACTATTACGAAAACACCAGAGTAGATCATGATAAGTATGTAAATAATCTAAACAAGGAGTCAAGTAATGAAAACAGCAACAGTAAAGGCAATAAGTAATGTAAGCTGGGCTTTTGGTAAAGCGTTAAATTTGGTTGGTCTTATCGGTGCTAGGGTAATAACCGATATAACAAATCGTTCTAAGCATAACATACAGATAGTAAACAGCCATACAGGCGAGATTATGCATGAGGCTAAGAACGTATCAAATAACGAATTAACCAAGATTCTAGACGCAATGAGAGTGCTTAAAGGCACAGTAGAAATAATCGTTAAAACAGTTAAGTAAATAAATAATAAGAGAGCAGGTATTCTATCCCCTATATACCAACACTCTAAGCACTCCGAATCATAGTGCCTGTTCTCTTATTTGTATAATCAATTAGGAGGTAACAATGAGCTTTAATAAAGATGCATTACTGCATAAGCTTCAAGACGAAGCTGATAAATGGGAAGAAATACCTGATGAAGATTTATGGCAAGACGGAGAGCTTAACTCTAATCAAGTAATGGACTTAATGTATATAAAAGTAATACAAGAAGGTAATTGGAAACTAATGAGGAGAAAAGACAATGATTAATAAACATAAATTAATGAAACTTGTCGAAGATAAAAGTGGAACTTATATTAATATTGATGAAATATTAAGTTGTTTTAGATACAAAGATCAATACAAAGTAAAAATAAGCGACCTTATTAAATCAGAAGGTCCTGAAGAGCATGATAACGAAATAGCTGGAACAGCTAATGACGAGCAATGGATATCATTAATGTGCGTGAGAAATAACGAAAGAAAAGTACTTTTAAAAGGAACTGTTGAAGACTTATTAGACGAATATAAAGGCACTATTAAAGACTTTTCAGACGCTATTGTAGTTATAGTAAATCAATTAACTAGGAGGAAAGATAATGAGTAAAGATGCTAAAAAATACTGGGAAGAAAGAGCTAACGATCTTCTGCTTGGCAAACAAATAACTGAAGTTAGATGGTTAGATAAAAAAGAAGCAGAAGATATAGGATGGGATTCAAGACCTGTAGCTTTACAGTTAGATGATGGAACTTGGATAGTGCCTATGAGAGATGACGAAGGAAACGATGGTGGAGCACTATCAATATCAGGAGATATTCCAGAAAACGAAGAAGTATTAGGTGTATTTTAAATAAAAGGAGAGCATATGGGTAAAATAAAAGACTTTATGTTAGATTTTCTAGAAGATATAGGCTATGAAATGGGCTATACAATGGAAAACTTTCACGAAGTAGATAAAATGACAGTAACAGAATACTTACAGAAAGCTTATACAATTAAAGATAAGCAAAAAGAGTTAGAGCTTATTAAGATGGCTAGAGAAGATAAGATACGTAGCATAGTAAGAGAAGAAATACAAACTATACAAGACGAAGCTTTATTCGAGCATCTTAAAAGCAGTCACGATCAAAGTGACGACATAACTTCTTAAGGAGAAGGCAACAATTCACATCTTTAGTGTCGCCAATGGTACCATAACGAGCTACGCTAACATAATCGAGCGGCTGTAGCAGAGATGTGAGTAAGAAAAGGGAAGGCTTCGGTCTTCTCTTTTTTTTGTGTATTATTAGTCAGAAAGTATATAGGAATTGCAAACCTTAATACAAGTAGGGCTAATAAGACAGGTTTAAGTGGGGAAAAATGTACACACGAAACTAACTGCCTGATTTCTAGATAACCAGAGCAAGAGTACTTCACGAACAGCCACAGAAACTTAAACTAGGAGATGAATGCTATTAGGCCTGTTTACAGGTATAGTAAATTGTCTATAAGCCATTAGCGTGGCACAACCTGGGATTCTCCTTCAGACAGCCTAGGTTCTAGAATTATATTTAAACTTATGACCAACCGAAAGGGTAGGGTCTATGTGCACGGGGGCGACAATGACGATCACTTAAAACGTAGAAAGATAACGGTGCTTCGCCCCAAAGAATTAGAGATAGTTAATGAGACTCCTGTCAGTATGTAATAAGACTACCGAGCATAACTGTCTCTATATTTTTACGGAGGTTAAGATGACAAAAATAAAGAAAGTACATAGAAAAGCTATGATAATAAGACCATCAGGGCGTAGTAGCGATTATATAACGCCATCATTTGGATTTGGCTGCTTATATAAATGCAACTATTGCTATATGCGTAGGCATTTACCTAACGGTCTTACAATAGCTGAAAATACAGGACAAATACTAGATGAGCTTGATAGGCATATGTGGCTATTAGACTGGCCTAAAGAGCCTAATCAGACTCATGAAAAGTATTACACATACGATTTTAGCTGTAATGAGGATTACGTATTACACGCAAAGTTTCACGACTGGGAGCGATTGTTTAATTATTTTAAGAATAATGACAAAGCTCTAGGTACAGCTGCAACTAAATACGTAAACAAAAACTTGTTAAGCTTTAATCCAAATAAGAAAGTTAGGATCAGATTCAGTATTATGCCTCAGAATATATCAGATATTATGGAGCCTAATACATCAAAGATAAGAGATAGAATCCAAGCAGTAAATGATTTTACAGCTGCAGGATACGACGTGCATTTAAATTTCTCTCCTATTATTGTGTATAAAAATTGGTTAGAGGATTACAGAAAGTTATTTGCACTAGTAGATGACATAGTGGATAATTCAATAAAACCTAACGTCAAAGCTGAATGTATATTTTTAACACATAATATAAATATGCATTACAGGAATGAGAAAGAAGTAGAAGATATCTTATGGAGACCTGAACTGCAAGAAACAAAAGTTTCTCAGTATGGGAATACCAATATAAGATATAGAAGAGAACTAAAACGAAAATATATATCACAGTTTATAAAGGCTCATCAAGACATATTAGACTGGCAAGTTATACGGTATATATTTTAAAGGAGAACAATATGACAGTAACAGAATGTTGCGGAGAACCTATACTTTATAAAGACTATGGAGATGGTGTTTATGAAGAATGGGAGTTTTGTGCAAATTGTCTAGACTGCTATGATAAAGTAGATATAGAAGAATACAACAACAAAAAGGAGGAGTAATATGCCAAATTGGTGCTATAATCATTTAACAGTAGAAGCTGAAGGTGAATGGAATGAAGATCCAAAGGTAATTGAAGAAAATCAGACACGAGCCCAAGCTGAGCTGTTAAAATTCAAGAAAGAAAACTTTAAGGACTTAGGTGAAGATGATGATACGCAAGTATTAACATTTAACGGAACAGTCCCAATGCCTGACACATTAAGAATAACGTCAGGGTCAACAACAGATAGGGCAATTGCATATCTATTAGCTAAAACTAAAGACGACTATTTAGAAGTAGATAAAATAGCAGGGTATCAATGGGCTCCAGAACATTATGGCTTTAAAGAAGAAGATGAAATTAATCTTAAGAGAGTTAAAATTCTTAAAGTCATGGAAAAAGAAGTAACTAAGTCTCAAATAGAAGAAGCTGAGAAAGCGTTATTAAATGAAAAGATGTACGGTCATAAAGACTGGTACAACTGGTCAATTCAAAACTGGGGAACAAAGTGGGATGCTGGTGAAAGTGGAACTAACCACGATACAGAAAACGAACTACACGTAAGTTTTGATACAGCTTGGTCACCACCAACGCCTTGGCTTCAGAAAGTTACTGAAAGGTATAAATTGCTAAAGTTTACCTTAGAATATAGCGAAGAAGGTAACGGCTTTGAAGGTAAAGCTTTTGCAAGAAACGGAGAAATGGAAGATAATTGTATGGAAGTAAATTATCCTGACAGGTTCTTTGATTAAAATAAAGAAAAGAGAGGGCATTGTCCCTCTTTTTTTTACATAATAACATAAGGAGCACGAATGAAACTATTAACAAAAGAAATAAAAACTAAAGCAGAAAAACAATACGAGTTTGCATCTGATCTAGATAAGCAAGACGTAGTAGCAAAGTTCTTTAACCCTGTAGGTCCAGGAACATGGTATTTAATGAATAAATCGCCTGAAGACGGATACTGCTGGGGAATCGTAGATTTAATGGCAGTAGAAGTAGGTTCTTTTATGATAGAAGAACTAGAAGATTTAGAGCTGCCTATGGGTATGAAAATAGAACGAGATACGTCTTTCAAACCTGTCAATGCAGAGAAATTGTTTGAAGAATTAGTTAAAAATAAAGTACATTAAGGAGCTAGAAATGAATGACATAAATCAAATAAGTAATAATCATAGAAGCCATCATACGCCTATTCAGTCTGAACAAATCAGCGAGCTTGCAAAAGCTTTATGTAAAGTTCAAGCTGAGGTATCAGGTGCTAAGAAGGGTTCTAGTAATCCATTCTTTAAGTCTAAATATGCTGATTTAGCGTCTATTATAGAGGCAAGTAAAGAAGCATTAGCTAAGAATGGTTTAGCGGTAAGCCAATGGTTTTCAGAGTCTAGTGATACAACCTGTAGAGTATGCACAACATTGATGCACGAATCAGGTCAGTTTATCACAAGTCATTTAGATATACCATTGGTTAAGAAAGACCCTCAAGCTATGGGTTCTGCAATCACCTACGGTAGAAGATATTCGTTAGCTGCTATACTAAATATGGCACAGATTGACGATGATGCAGAAAGTTCATTAGCAAGAGGAATAACAAATCAACAAAGACAAGGAGCTAGATAATGGGTATGAAATACTTAGCGGATGTCGACACGAGTGGTGGAACTGGTGACAACATCTCAATAGAAAACGTAAAGGTAGACTCTATAGAAATAAAATATGGAGTCCAAGAAAGCTGGCAAACATCAGCAGATGACATAAGCCTACATATGAAATTAGATATAGGAAAAGGGTTCTTTCCTGATTTCTATATTGGAGGTCAGTTCAAAGTAGATGATGTTAGCGGCAATGTTATAGGTTGGAGAACAGCCTATAAAGTAAAGCTATTCCTAGATGCTTTAGGTATTAAAGTAATGCTAGATAAGAATAGTGGAGTCCAAGGTAATCAGTTGCCTCATGGTATCGAAGATGCTATTAAAGGCAAGACATTCAAAAGATTATCGTATAAGTCTACCAAACTAAAGCAAGATGGAACTAACAGATGGAGAGACTGGCAACAGGTAGCAGCTGCAGATTCAAACTCTGACGAACTTAAAGCAGCATTCAAAGATGCTGTTCAAAACAACTATGTAAAGGATTATCTCAGTAATGAAGAAGATCATGGTAGTTTTGATGTGTCAGACTTTGATGATGTAGCACCAGGAAACATCCCCGTATAGTTGAGAACACCAACTTGCGAAGAGATAATCCTACTTTGGTTAAAAGATAGGATTGAGTCAGGAGAGCTTACTGTAGCTAGCCATGAACTGGAAACAGAACTGGTTAGGTATGGTAAGCTTTACTATGACAAGATCCACAATCCATCAACATATTCTAGAGCTTGGAGAAAAATTAGACAAGAAGAGAAATATGTTAAAGTGGATATTGACCAAATAAAAGAAGTTGACAATAATCAAACGGAGACAACATGGAAAATAATAACCGAATAATAGAAATAGCTGTTGGAAGTGTTTCTAATCGAGGTATAGTTATTCCTGTTGAAGACCTTAACAAATACATAAAACCCGAAACAGAGCTGTATCGTAGCTTATTCTTGCTAGATGATTCTGCTATAGAACATTTTAGAGATAAAGGTACAATACGCTCTTATCGTGGTTCTTATGCTCTTGATAAGCTTACCTTTGATATAGATAAGAAAAAGGACACAGGTGACCATCTATTGAGTAGATTAAGCTACTTTATAGATGACCTAACAAGTCGAGATGTACCAGATGAACATATACGTATATGGTTTAGCGGTACAGGCTTTCATGTAGAAATGCCAGACTATTTCGGCTTTGAACCTAGTCCTGATTTACCTGCAATAGTTAAAACAACTTTACATAAAGAGTTTACAGATATAGATAACGTTTATGATAAAGGTAGACTAATGCGGGTAGGCTATTCTTATAATATGAAAAGCAAGCGTTACAAGATACCACTTACAATAGAAGAAATATCAGAGTTTAAATACGAAGATATTATGGAAAAAGCACAAAGCCAATGGTTTAGAGAAATCTATCAGCCATGGCCTTTGCAAAATCCAGATGTGTATTGGAATAATAAGATAGTAATTCCAAAGAAACCTGAATTGCAAGTGGAAAGAGAGCAAGTAGCAAATGGTAAATACAATGGTAACGTAACTTGCGTACAGAAAATGTATACTGCTAACAAGTCTGGTCGAAGACACAATCTCTTGTTACGTATGGTAAGTGCATATAAACGTATGGGTATGAACAGAAATGCTTGTTTAGCTTTATCTAAGTCAGCAGTACCGTCACTAGAGCAGCATGAGTTGCTTAGAATAGTTGACGATGTGTTTGACAAAAACTATAGATATAGCTGCAACGATCCATTTATGGTAGAGTTCTGTGACCCTTTATGCAAATACTATAAACATAGAGATTACGGTTTAGAAGTATTCAGTTCTAATGAATTAGTAGAAAAGTATATGGACTTTATACAAACAGATTTTACAGAATCTAGTTTCAACCTAAAGGACTTATATGACCTAAAAACAGATTACATATTTTACCCAGGCGAGCTTGGTGTATTAATAGGTGATACTAAACTAGGTAAGACTGCATTCATACAGAATATAGTAGCATCGTTAAAAGGATTCTCTTGTTTATATCTCTCACTAGAGGTTCATGATACGTTAATATTCAGACGATTTTTGCAAATAGCTAATGGTTTAACCAAGTATGACATTGACAAGCTATTCATGGATAAGGAAATTGATAAAATCAATGAGCTGCAAAGATCTATTGACCACATTAACATTATGACCGTGAGTCCAGAAATAGACTCAATGAGCGATGTAATAACAGAGGTAAATCCTAAAATCGTAGTAGTAGATACTATCGACGCTATTCGTGTTAACTATAACAACGACTCATTCTTAAAGACTGAGAAGATTGTTAATGGCTTAAAACAAATAGCACAAAACAACAATGTTATTATAATCGGCGTAAGTCACATAAGTAAAGGAGCTAGCTATGGTGATACTCTAGATGTCCATAGTGCTAAAGGTAATTCAGCTATCGAGCAAAAGGCAGATAAAATCATCGGTATTATGGGTGATAGAGATATGTCTAGTAAGCGTATAATTAAGTCTTTAGCATCACGTGACGAAACAGGGTTTAACCTAGCTTGCAAATTCAACTTTAATAACTTTCAATTCGAGGTAATGAAATGATAGAATGGCTATGTCAAGTTAGAAAAAAACAAGAACACAACATGGTATCATATAATATAATACTCCTCCGTATATTTATGATAGGCATATCAAGTTGTGAGATGAAAGGTAATCACGCTGAACTAACACTAGGTGTTGGTCCAATTAGTGGATCCATAGGATTCTCTATATGGGGACACCTCTTACCGTGAAACCTAAATCAGTAAAAGCAAAAGGAAGGGCTTTACAAAACTGTCTTAGAGATAAGTTGCGTGAAGCCTTCCCAGGCTTACATGAAGATGATATTAAATCTCAAACTATGGGTATGACAGGAGAAGATATAATTCTTACACCTGCTGCGAGGAAATTAATACCTTATAGTTTTGAGTGCAAAAACCAAGAAAGAATACAAATGTGGAAATTCTTAGAACAAGCAGAGGCTAATGCTGGCGAACATACACCTGTGCTAGTAGTGAAAAAGAATAGGACAAAACCATACGTTGTATTAGATTTAGATGAATGGATAAAACTTATTAAATGACTAAAAGTGAAATAACTAAAGAATTAAACACATTAAGATTGGTATTACACGATCTTACAGGTGAAAGCGAAATAGGAGAACATTATATAGATGTTCTTAGTAAAGCTATATTCTTAGTTGGTTCTAGTAAATGGGAGTTTAATGGTGAGTTTTTTGATGTAAAATGTAGAGAGCTAGCTGGAGACATAAACATAGAGATATACTACAAGGATACATTATTAGACGAACATTCATATAACTTGGATGCAATAGTATCAGACGAGGTAAATGGAAAAGCATAATTAGGAGGTAATTATGTCCTACGATAAATTAAGACATCTTGAGAAATTATTAAGTTCAATATATAGTGAAGGCCTTGAGAAACATAGAAGCAAAATCGAAGAATACTTTGAAGAGAACTATGGTAAAGATTCTCTTGTTAAGCCTATACTTACTAAAAAGGTTGAAGGATCTCAAGAAAAATTAACGACAAATAGAAAACTAAATATACCAGATAACTTAGATGAAATAATGAGTAAAGCTGTGAAAAGAGTTTTCGGGAGGTAATATGTTATCGTTAGTAATAGGTTTTATGATAGGTGCTATGTTAATGGCATACTACATAAAAAGAAAAGAAGAATAACGTCGAAAAGAAAGAGGGGCCTTAGAGCCCCTTTTTTTACTTATTACGTAATTCCTTAATTAGCCTTATGAACATCCTTAAGGCACCTTTATATTCCTTAATATCCATTTGCATTAACTTTTGTTGGTCTATAAGCTTAATAACAATAGCTTCTAAACGTTTAAAACGTTCATCAAGCTCTTCCATAAGTTCATCTTGAATAAACTTATTTTGTTTCCATATAAAAAAACCAAAAGCTAATGCTACTACAACAGGTATTCCAAACTGCTCTAAAAGAGCTATAAAATCCATTAGAATCTAAGGAAAGCTTTTCTTCCTAGTCTTGCTAGTCCACCTAATATGTTTTTACCAAAACCGTATGTTCGTTGTCCAGCAGCGTAGGGTGCGTTATATCCAGTCATTCCAGGAGCAGAACCTATTCTGTTTGCTCCAAAATTATCGGTTACACCTCTGCCAAAATCCCTTACACCTTGCACTCCAGCCTCAGCTACATCACGAACATTCCTAGCTAATGGAGATAATCCAGATCTAGTTTGTGCGTAATAAGATGGAGCGGCAGTTCTAATTCTATCTCCTACATTTTGAGCAAAATTTGTTGCTCCACGAGTTGCGCCAGCAGCGTATCCTGCTGCACTTGACGCTGCAGTAGCAGCTTTTGTACCTAGGCCACCCATAGCAGATGTGGCTTTGCCTGCCATATCTTTTCCAAATCCATATGTAGCTTGACCAGCTGTTTTTAATTTAGCTGC
>TARA_R100000697_G_scaffold103524_1_pt1 | contig 14167 bp, 12 predicted proteins | sample TARA_R100000697 | Tara Oceans TARA_R100000697 (sample SAMEA2622788) | marine metagenome | biome: marine biome (ENVO:00000447); feature: surface water layer (ENVO:00002042); material: "saline water (ENVO:00002010), including plankton (ENVO:xxxxxxxx)" | depth 5 m
CCACCCATACCATCAGGTAATACACTTTGATGACAGCAAAAGTCAAGTATATAACAAATAGCATTTCCAATTAATTCACCCCAACCACTAACTGCACCATCAGCAGGCACCCCATCTAAAGCAGCATAAAAAGCTGCATTACCACCATTCTGTAATTGAACATTAACCCCTGTAAGAGGCATTGTAGTTGTACCACCAGGAAGATAAGGTTGAATACATTTAGGAACAGGTAATGATACAGGATCATGTTCATGCGGGTGATCATGTTCTTCATCTGCGCCTCCACCATGAGGACCATGAGAACAAAGAACATTTATGATACCTTGAATCCATGCAGTTATACCACCATTTTCAAAGTCAATATTTTGATTTAAAATATCATCAACTACACATTGACCATCTATATCACCTATCTCTATATTAACAGCACCCTGTATAATATCACATATTTTCTCTGCTAATGTTGCAATTACTACACTAATGGTATCACCTGTACAAAGATCTAAACAGGATATATTAGGTCCTTGCCAAATTACACAATTTGAAGATATGGGCGTACACCCACTATTAGAATTTGATCCAGTATTACTAGGTATCATACTTATTTCTTTTAAACTAGTTTAATTTAGTATATACTATAATATACAATTTTATTTATTAACAACCAAGTTGTTTACTCGTTGAGATCCTGCCAATCACACAGTTCCTTTTTTATAATAGCACTTTCTAATTGATCCAAACTACAACAAGAAGTTATTCCAAACCTTCTGGCAGAAAAATCTTTATAAACGTAATCAGCAAATTTTTGATTAATTTCTATTTTCTTTATTATATTTTGATCAGTGGAAGCCATTATTATTTACAACAAGAATCACAAGTTATTTTATTTAATTTCTTTAAAGCAAAATTATATAGATTCATTCCTTCCATAGGACTGTGGCAATATTCTACTTTTGCTATTGCTGCATCTATCATAGTTCTAACATACTTTAATTCAGATATCATAAACTTTTTATCAGATGTAGGTTCACAAGGAGTTATATCTAACTGACATAACTTATCATAGTACTTAGCTAAGATATTGCTTACTCTTAAATGATTATATTCAACATAAGCTTTATCATGTGGTTGTACTCTATATCTAACAACATATATTCCATCAGGAAGATCATCTTGTTGTGTATCACAATTTTGAGTTTGTAATCCTAAATCACATGCATCAAAGTTTATATTAAAACCAGCACCAACCATAATTGATGCAGGAGAACTAAAACCAGGAGGTAATATTAGTAACTCTGGATCATTAACACCCATAGCACTTGCATAACTACTTGTATCAGAAATAGTAAATATTTTTTTGTTTGCAACTAAAGGAATTTCTAAGCTTAATATATGTTCAGCGGCCATTATATCTGTTATTTATATAAATCTATATAGATAATATACAAAAAATATTAACTATATAGAAATAAAAAAGGGGTAGAATTTACTCTACCCCTTCTTAAGTATAAGAACACTAAGTATTATACAGTCTCATTGGTTACACCTGCGTGCAACGCAATCCTATCAAACATATCAGATAATGTTCCAATATCTGCAGCATTACCATCTAATGCATAGATAGTATACAAATATTGATCATTATCAAACATACCAGAAGGATTATTAAACCTTGGCACAACGTGCTGCAGTTTAAACTGATAATATTGTGCAGTTGAACTAAATGTATCTAAAACATCTTTAGAACCTTCTATCTCTCTAATTCTAGAAGAATTACTAGCACCTTGGCTAAATGGATTCTGTCTATAATTTTCAGTTAATAGAATGTCATTCAATGCTTTAACACCATTACCCATTTCTTGAACAGGAGCAACAGACTCAGTAGCTGGATCACCACCAGTAGCATTACCACTATATCTAAATAATAGTTTACCATTAGTAGTTGGATCAACACCATTATTAATAGTATCACCTGTTAGTAATATTTCTTCATTTTCACAAATATCACAAGTATCTCCTGAATCATCAAGAATATCAGCGTGTACTAATAATGGTTCAACATTAGTCCAATCTCTAGTATCAAATGAACATGTTCCAAATGTAGTATCTACAACACCCATGTATAACTTTAGTCTTGCACCATCAGCTGCATCCCAAGTATCTTCACATGCTACAGAATCATATGCAGATGTAGCTGTATTATTAGCTGTACTAATTGCATAATCTGTCCAAGCACCACCAGTGTTTGTTGTTACTGAGAAAAAGTCTGCTTGAGTTGTATCTATCATTTTTGATAAAATTGGATCTCTAGCAATTTCTTTTGCCCATTCATTAACTACTTTTTTAACATCTAAGAAAGAACCAGCTGGAGTTGTATCTGCAGCATTACAACAATCACATTTAGCACTAAACATTACATTTCTATAAGCATTGTGCCCTAACAATCTTAGTGCATCAGCACCTTTAATGTCAATACGTAATTGCGGACTAGATCCACAAGGAAAACAACTTTTACTATTAGCAGCAGACATTATTACAATTTCTGCAACTTGTGAAGTACCAGCGTTACCGTTAATTTCTTTCATCATGTTAATATGTCTAAACTGAATATCTTTAGACTTAACTGATTCTAAGTAACCACCGTGTAAAGGATTACCACCTAAAATATCTTTAACTGTTGCAGAAGATGCATTTCTAAATGAACCTTGAGCAATTAAAAATTTCTTTGGTGATCCTTGAAAGTAACCACTTTCATCTGCACCACCTGGTAAATCAGCAGCAGCAATGTATGCTCCTGTTAACTCAGATATTTCTGTAGCACCAGGTATACATTTGTAAGCAGCAATTGTAGCAGCAGCAGATAAGTCAGTATAAGTATCAACATTGATTAATGCAAGATCACCTGCAGTAGTCAAATCAGCAGGACCTTTAGTATTATCTACTATATGGTCTGCCATATAAAACGCTTTTTGATAAGCGTGGTTAAAATAACTCATAACTTAAATTTTTAAAATTAATAAATAAAACAATTTGGTTTCTATATATATAATATACAAAAAATTATCAAACCATAAACCTCTTTATATAATAAATAAAATACCCTATAATAGGTGTACTTATTAAAATAGTTATTAGATTTAGATGTGGTTCACCACAAATACCTAATGCATGTTTAATAAATTCTAGCATATTAATTATTTTTCTCTGATTGATTTTCACCTCTAGCAAACTGATTTCCATCTGAAATATCACCAGCTATTATAGCACAAGTGTCATCAATTAAAACTTCTACAATATCATCTTTAAATTCACATTCAATATTTTCTAAAGATTGTTCACCAGTATAGGGATCAATACAACCTTGTATTTCAATATATCTAGGCTTTCTATAATATATAAAAGTTATAGGAGTAGCTATTTCAAAATCTCTTCTCCATATTCTCAACTTTTTATTTTGCAATGTTACTACAGTTTCACCCCATTCAAAATCAGGTCTTTTTAATGGATCTCTAAGTATTAAATCTATATTAGCAACTTCTGTTAAATATACTGTCATAGATCTATCTCCTGCATATCCTAAAACTCCTTCCGGATTACTAGAAAGATTATAAAGTTCATGAGGTGGAGGAGGAGGTGGTGGTGGTGGACGATCAACCTCTGGTTCATTATTAACAGGTAAACCTTTACCACAACAATCATTAAAAGCCTCACACTTAATTCTTTTAAACTCTAAATAAGTATTATCATATATTTCAGCTATATCAACTTCATAGTATCCAAATTCACTTGTAGTTCCCTCATTTGGATTTCCAGGATTAACTGGAACTGGTACATATTGTACATCATTACCATTCATTGATTCATGAACAAGTAATATTTCTAGATCATCAACTCTCCTTTTAGATGCTTCATCACCAGCACCACGTGTATTAGTACCATGTAACTGTCTTCTACACCAAGATACTTGCGCTTTATTAAAAGCTTCAATCATTTGCCAACACTCTAAATTATCAAAATCAAAACTAGCTAGCTTATTTAAACGTTGTTTTATCTTAAGTTGTAAAGTATTATTATCCATTATTTATATTTTTTACTTACAGTTATATCTGTTATATGAGGACATCTACTTGAATCATCATTATAATCCCATAATGCATATTGAAAATCAAATTCTTTTGCAGATTTAACAATATTTGTATTTATACATTTAATTACTTCATCCCTTGTATCCGCTGTTATTGTTAATTGAATAACTATAACAGCATTTGTTGCAGGTGTAGAAGCATCATTAAATATTAAATCTATACTAGTTCTAGAAAGACTATTAATTTGTAATAGCCTTTCTACATCTAGCATATACATTTCTGTATTACTTTTTTCAACTTTTATAAACATTAGCTATTCCAATATTTTTCAACTTTCATTAATAAATTATTTAATATCTCTTCATTTAAAGGATCCATTAAATATTCAATAACTTGTTCAGTTGTTCTACCCAACTTAGTACCACTCATAGCATCCTTAATAAAGCCTTGTTCACTAGTTAAAAAGTTATAAAAATTAGCATCTTTAACTAATGCTGTAATTTTTAATGTTTGCAAATTATCTCTAGAAACTTTTAAAAAGTTCTTAGCGGCTGTCTCAGCATTTCTTTCTTGACCTTGTCCTATAATATAATCATCCATATTTTCATATATTATATCATTTGGTGTTGAATGAACATACTGTGTACTACCAACATCTATAACTTTAGCTACATAAAACATTTTTGTAGGATTTGTATCATACAAGTTTTGTAATGCAGCTAGTGCTCTATTTCTTAATTTAGTACCTTCAGTTCTAGTATTTGCAGTTTCTTCAATTTTATCAAGATAAAATTTCTTTTTATCATCTGTCTTTGCTTCATTTAAATTTTTAGCAACCATTGAAAAACCTCCAGCCTGAATACTAAATATTTTTATTAAATCATAAGGATCTGTTTTAGGATCTAAGTAAACAGGTTCGTTACTTAACTTTAATGTAATCTTACTCCAAAGAGTATCATTATCTGGTTTAAGTAATCTTACATTATTCCAAAAATCAGGATCCTTTGGATCTATAATGTTAGATGCTAACTCAGCTTCTAACTGTGCTACAGCACCTCTTATCTGTCCTACTCTAGCTTCTCTTTCTTTAGGAGGTAGCATTTTTACTTCTGGAGCAAACTCATTAAGACCTGTTACGTATCTCTTTACTCCATTTATTTCTAAACAAGACATTTCTTCAACGTGATAAACACCTTCATGTAGTGTCATCCCATAATTTTCTAATCCCATATTTTCAAAATTAGGATCAAAATAAGGTCTTATTGCAATGGTTTGTTCTTTATCCAAACCATATTTTTCCATAAGAGTTGTAGCTCTTGTTTCTTTTTGTTCAACTGTTTCTTTTTGCTCAACTGTTTCTATAACTTCTTCAATTGATTGTACAGCTTCTACATCTTTAGTTTTAGTTTTTTTCTTTGCCATTTTAAAAGGTTTTTAATTATTATTAGTTTATTAAAATTTAAAAGAGGGATGCTAAGATCCCCCTTTCAAATTCAGTACATATTAGAATGAACCTCCAGTAACTGGATTCTTCATAACAATCTTCAAGACTTTAGTCGGGTCTTTTACCCATACAGCAGGCATGGTTTGAGTCATATAAACTCTATACCCATTGAAGTTACCAGAAGAAGCAAATCCTTGAGTTCTTCCCATATAATCCATAGTTCCATTTTGATAGAACCACTTTAATTGATTATCCCATGAAAGTTTCAATAAGTGAATATTGTCATTACCTTCATCAGTTACATCAAAGATTATAAATGAATAAGAACTTAATGGACGTCCGTCTACCATTGGATTCTCAATATCATTAGTATGTAAGTTATCAAATGCAGGATTCAGAACAAACTGACAGTTTGCTAAGAATGGAATTACAAAAGATGTGAACGCAAATCCATATCCTAAGTCCATTCCAGAACCTGTAACAATACCGTTCTGCTCAGCATTAATAACATAGTTAGATCCAAGTGAATTAGTTACATCAGAAGAGATAGCTTTGTTAACCATTTGCATACCACCAATACCAGTTTGTACAACAATTGTACGCTTTGGATCTGGTCCTTCTAATTCAACTTTACCTTGGTAGAAATTATATAACTCATTCTTAAACATATCTAAGCTAAAGCTTCCTTTATTATAAACACGTTTGTATGAATTATCTAATTGCTTCCAAAGACCAACAGACATTCTAATGTCATCCGGTCCATCTTGTTTCACTCTACCTCCATGTCCCCACATTAAGTATGTCTCAATGTCAGAAGCAACCTTAGAAAGGTGTGAAGCTTCTAGATTAGTAAGGAAAGTTCTAGAAAGATTACCATTATCAAATGCTCTCTTTACATAGTCTTTACCCATAATCTCAACCATACTTTCTAATGAAGAAACAGAAGGATCAATGTTTTTATCAAAAGATCTCCAAATCTCTGTAACAGGAACAGTACCATCAGCATTCATTCCTCCTTTAAGCATTAAGTCTGCTCTAGAAGAAATAGAATAGTGAACATGTGCTTCCGCTCCACCAACAAAGTTATAGAATTCTCTAAAACCATGTTGAGTTGTAAGATCTGAGAATCTTTCACCATACTCACCACGTGCTGAACCTTTTCTGAAGTACTTAGTACCTACAGTTCGGTATTTAGCAGCTAACGTAGCAGTATTTGAATTATTAACAAGTTGAACAGTATAGATAAATCCATCACCTGCTGGTACTATATCATCAGCAGTAATGTAAAGCTCTACACCATTGTACTTGTCATAAGTAATTATATCACCATGTCCAAACTCACGTTTGTTAAACATTATGGTGAACTTTAAACCATCTGCACCTACAGCACCAGATTCTAAATCTTTTACTACGTAGGGCAAATCTTGATTAACAGCCGTTTGCCATTTATACTCACCACGTGCGTTATCCACCATGATTGTATTCTTTCCACCAAATGACGCTAATTGATATAAAGGCATTTCTACCTTTTGAGCCATAGCCCAAATATCAATAGGACCCATATCCATTGGTTCAGTAGAACCTAGCATTTGAGTTAAGTGATAAGAATCAACATGTGAACTCGCATTATAGTTTGTATCCCTGAGAAACAAGCCATTATTTAAAACTGGAGTTGCCATAATTTAAACTTATTTTTATTTGTTATTACTAATTAATTAATATATTAAAACCTCTTAAATATATTTTGTTGTCTCGGCAACTTCTTTCTTGAAGCTGACCGTGTGCTTTCTTTTTCTACAATACCTGTTGAAGCATTTCCTTTTTGAGCTTGAGCAGTCTTTAATTTCCTAACTGTTTTTTCTACTGCTTTAACCTCACCCTTTTGCATTAATTTATTTTTAAATCCTTTTGGATCTGCTAACAACCATAATGCTTCTGCTATTAAAGGATAGTTTGGTTCAACAAACTGGTACTTCTCTAACAAGTGTCCTAACAGGTTTGTATTTTGACCTGTTATAGATGGATATGCTGGATTAACTAAACCATTATATAATAATGATTGTGTTTTTCTATCTATCTTTGTCTCTCCTACCTTTCCACCTTTTAACGTATCATAAACGTTTTTCATATAATTTTGAGATGCTTGTTGTTGTTGTTTCTTTTTTAACTCTTGCTCCTTTAATTTCTTCTCAACAACCTTCTCTTGCATTTTATCTAACTTAGGTTTAAACTTATTAGCTTGTTTTTGTAATTTTCCTAAATCTTTCCAAACTTCTATTTCTTCATTTATCTCTTCAGCATCACCATAACCTGTTGCAGTTAGATATTCTCTAATTATTGTTTCTTGTCCCTTTTCAGTTTTTGGATCTAAATCTTTAGTTTCTTCAACTTGTGATAAAGTTCTAAATAAACCTTTAAGGTCTGTACCTCCATCAGCAACATATCTTGCTGCTAATTGAAGCTCTTGTGGCAAACTTTCAAAGAACTTTTGAGGAGTTTCTCTTCTTACTTGATTTGCTTTTTCTTGCAAATTAGCATGAATTAATTCTTCCCAATCTTTAGCTGAATAATCATTTAAATCTTTTTCATCATCAAAACCTAATATCTTTTCTTCTTTTATAAGCTTTGAAAATACATCAGCTATTCCTTCTATTTTCTTTCTTCCAGGCTTTTTTGTTTCAGCCTCTTCCGTTTCTTCTTTTAAACCTAAAACCGCATCAACATCAACTTCTTCTTTAGGTTCTATCTTTTTTTCTTCTTTAGAAGCTTCTTCTTTACTCTCTACTTCTTCTTTCACTTCCTCCTTAACTTCTTCTTCTTTTTCTTCTTTAGCAGGTTCATCAACAAAACCCATATCTACTGGTTCCTTTCTGCTAAATATGTTTGGTTTCTTTTCTTCTTCTGGTAGTGTTATAGAGTCTCCTCCAGGTGCTCCAGAAAATATTTCATCTATGTTGACATCTACTTGTTCAACTTTGGTTTCAACGGTTTTATCAGCCATAACAAATTGGTTTTAATAGTTATACATATATAATATAAATATAATATTTTTAATAAACCTAAAAAATTTTTTTAAAATTTTAAATTTATGCTAGTATATAGCTAAGTTTATTTTTCCCCTCCCTTTTTCCTTTCTTTTGGTTTAGGATCATCATATTTATTTTTATTTTCCCTAGCAATTTCTAATTGTGTATTTGCAATATCTCTTTGATTCATCATCTTTTCTCTTTCTATTTCCATTTTTTGATTATCTAAAGATTGTCTTCTTAAAGATTCATCCTTTTTAAAGTCCATTTGCTCTCTATATTGCTCAGTTTGTCTTATCTCTTTCATGCTATCTCTAAAGTCACTCATCTGATTTTGATCAAGATCTGTTTGTGCTCCATAGCCAGCAGCACGTATTTCAGCAACCATAAGATCTTTTTGTCTTTCTTTTTCTGCTTCTTCTACTCTAAATGCTCTTTCTGCTTCTTGCTGTTCTTTTTGAGCTGCAATTTGTTCTTGTTGCATTTTCTCTTGAGATTGCATTTGTGCTTGTTGTTGCTGTTGTTGTTTAGCTTCAGAATCTTTAAGTATATCAGATACTTCTGCAATTGAATCTGCTTTGATTATATTTCCAAGATCATAAATACTAGCACCTGATGTGTTATTAGTCATTGCTAATTGTTTTAATTGATCTAATATAGATCTGTGATTTGTTCTTGTTGTACAGAAAATATTAAAATCTCTCATCAATAAATCTGTACCATTTATTTGGAAATTTACTTTTTCAGCATTACTTGATATATAATTTAATCTTACACTAGGTACATTACTGTGATAGTATTGAGAAAGATCAGTTCTCATTTTATGTACTCTAGGCATTAGATTATCTGAATGCTGTATAAAATATGTTTCTGTTTGTGAATAAGAAGCTTGTACTGCTTGTTGTACACCAGTTGCCGTTTGCCTAGAAATTTCTTGACCCAGTCTTTGTTGATTTACACCAATAGCTTCAAACGCTTGATTCTTAAAATGATTAGCTAATTGTATTCTTGACATCAATCTACCTGTTTGTTCCAAGTTTAATGTTTGATAATGATTAAAGTTTGTAGCATTTTCTGTATTAGTAATTGAAGTATCTAATGGCATCATACCAAAATCCTTCATTGCTACGTATGCTTTAGCTAAATTATTCTTACCCCAATCCTCACCCATTGAATGTCTTGGTAATGAATTTTGATCAAACATTATAACAGTACCTAATTCATCTACAAGTATATCTGCTATTTGATTATTAACCATATTATAAGCTATTTGATATGGTTTCATTAAATCAACTAAAGATGTTGACTTTGTATTTCTATCTGAAAATACTCTACCCTCAATAGGTAACTTACATCCATATAAAGAATTATCACCTTTGAATTGAAATTGTAATCTACCTGGCTTTCTTGCATTTATACCTACATATATAGGATTTATTTCTGTAGATTCTGTACGCCATGTAGCAGGTATATTTGGTCCTATTTTTACACCGCCCCATACTTCATTAATCCATATCCAATCTATATGCTCACCAAATACTAAATTATCTTTTGTTTTTTGTTTAAATAGATTTGTATTGTACACAGGTTTTTCTGTTAACTTAAAACCTTCATCAACTATCTTAGTTACTACTTCACCATCTTCTAATACACGAGTTAAATGTCCTACCTTTCTTTGTGTTTTCCAATATACTGTTGCAACTCTTAACATTTCAGATTCACCCCAGTTGTATATATCTTCACCTTCATTTAATATCCAATTTACAATATCACCACCTTGTGTTGCACTTCCACCCCAACCAGTTAAAAATTGTCTATATGCTAATGAAGGCATATTAGTATTCCACTTGTGTGATTTAGTAGCATCATAGTATGATCCATCATTCTGTCTACCACCAACCATATAGTTTGCATTTTTTACAGGATATATTTCTTGTAAAGAATGTAACTGAGCTTCTGTCATTAGATATCCATATTTATCTATTACATCAGCTACAGTCATCATTTCAAGTTTACCAGCATAATTAGAATCTGATATATATCTTGTATCTGGAGACTTTTGATAAAATGTAAGCACAGGATTCCAAAGCTCTACTTCATAATCATCTTCCATCATTTTAAAATGCCAAAACTCTCTATCACATATAAGCATATCTTTAAATGCTCTTTCTTCAAGTTCTTGCATTTTAAATCTTTCTTCATCAACAACCAGTTGATGTGATGCCCATTCTTCTACTAAACTTCTATAATCTTTTGAAAAAAAGTCTTCTATTTCTGGAAGTGACTTTATATTTTCTGGTGCTAATTTTTCTCTCATTTCTTCACTCTGAGGATCAGCTCCCATAGATATCATCTCCATCATAAGTTTAGACTCTGCATCAGCTAATAAGTTTTCTTCTACTAGCTTTCTTTTTGATTCTAACATTTCATTATATGATAGATCATCTACTGCTCTAAACTGAACTTTAGAAAATCTTTTTGAAAACTCTCCTGAGAGAACATTAATAACATTAGGGATAATAGGATAAAATTTTAATTCTAAAGCAGACTCATCTTCTTTAGTTAATATATCCATTAAGTCTTTATATTCATTATCTTCTTCAACTATATAATCTCTTTTATCAATAATACCTTTAGCTAATTTATAATTCTTAAGAAGCTTTCTTGCATTATGTCTAAGATAATCCATACCTTGAACTTCTAGCCAATCTATATTCCAAGCAGACCAGTCATCTGTTTTCTTTTTAGCAGATAAAAATTGTGTAGGTTGTGATAAACTGGCAGACGCAGGATATCCTTTCTTATCAGTTTTAGCACCCTTTTTAAGTTGTAAGGCATTCAGTACCCTCATTTTATTTTTTCTTTTTGATTATATAATTTACGGAATGTTTACCAAATGATGAAGATGTTACCCAATATCCAGTTAATCCTGTTGATGTTGTTGTCCAATAGTTATTCATTATCTAATGTTTTTAAACGGAGACTTCTTAAATCCACCTTTTTTTATACTCTTACCTCTACCTATGTTCTTAAAAGGCCTCATATTTAATTTATACAAATTTTGTGATTTTTCCAAGTTATCCACCGACTTATCCCTTTCTTTACGCTTAATATAACCCCTATTAGCTTGTTGTAGCTTTGCAAATGCAACAAGTGCAGAAAATGCTACAAGTCTATCTACGTTAAGTCCAGGGTAATATTGCATCATTTCAGTAAGTAACATTTTATCTGGTATTCTGTCTACACCAAGTGTTTGTTTTATAACCTCACCATTATCATCTAACTCCTCATCTATTGCTTCTCTGATATATTCTATAGCATATGATATTAAATGATTTTTAAATATAGTACCTGTATTCTTCCAACCATATTCTTGATATACTGTACTATTAGATCCAAGATCTTTTAAAAATACTATTTGTTGTTTAGGAACTAAATACTTTTGTTTTTTTCTAGCTATCATGTGTTGTATAAAAAGAGAAATGTTATTCTCTACTATAGTCCAAGCATTATACCATTCTATTATAAGTTCTAACTGCTCATGTGTTTTATTTATATCATCATATCTACCACACCAAGATGCTACAATTTTATCACCTTCAGTAAATCTTTCTAAGCCATTTGCAGTTTCTCTAGTTACCTCTACAGGATTCTTATAAACAAAGATACTACATAATGAATCTGATGTAGTTGTCTTACCCTCAGATACAGGGTCAATAGATGCATAATACATACTAAATTGTGGATTTTTTACAGGTCTCTCCCAAACAACTAGTGATCCTGTTTTATCCTCTCTTTTCTTATCAACTGGAAATTCTGATATAGGTAGTTTATTTGTTTCACTCCACTTAATACCTTCTTGATCTCTTTCTAATTTTATAAACTCATAAGCATATTGTTTGTCTTCTATTTTCTTTAGTTGTTTTGATAATATACTTTGAGGAAATATAGCTTCTTTTCTATATGCAAAAGCTTCAGCAATATTAATTGGTTTTTGTGATATTCTTAACTGATACTGCTCTGGTGTAAGATCCTTCTTCCATTGTTCTCTTTCTTTTTTTATAGCTTCTAATGCCTGATCAATTAATGAATTGCCATAATCATCTATATGCGGAGGCATTGACCATTGTTCTGGAATAAATAAACCACATGATCCTATAGTACCTTTATCATCCATTAGATCAGTTTTAACAGCATATATATCATTACCCACAGGATTTAATATCATTTGCTTTAATGGTTCACATTGATCAAGATCACCCACAGATCCTGCAGCAATAAACATCCCAGTAGTCATCATACCTGATGTCATTGCAGGTCTAATATACTCAAAAGTTTGATCCATCTTTGGCGCAATACCAGCCTCTTCATGGAAGAAATAAGTACATGGTCCACCAACACCAGTAGTAGCATTTTTCTCAAATGAAGCACCTTGTATTTTAGACATAAGTCCTTTATTAGTTCTTCTATTAGCTATCTTAACTTCTATTTTTTGTTCCCATAAAAGAATCTTAGATGGATTAGTAGGTCTATACCAAGCAGTGTGTTCATTTAAAAATGTTTTATATTCATCTAAAAACTTCCATGATCCTTTGTCATTAATATAATCTTTTAGTGATGCACCTACTTTACATATAGATCCTTCTTCAAACCAAAACTGATTTATCAGTTTTGCCATATGAAAGTATGATGATGCTATCTGACGTTTTTTAAGTATTGCTACATGTCTATAATGCAATTCTGCTAATAATTCATATAATGCCATATGATACTGAGCATCTCTTACTTTAGCAAAACCATATTTCTTTTCTTCTTTATCAAAGATTGGTAAAAAATTTAACCACATATAATAATCCCTAGTAAGATACCACGTTTTATTTTCACTATGATATATTACACCCTCTCTGCATTTTTCTTTTTCATCATTCCAATAAGTTACATAATCTTTTGATCTAAAAGGTTTATCACAATAAAAACCATATTTGTTAAAGTTTCTAGCCTGATCATTAAATAAAAAGGCAGTATCATCAAAACTATACTGCCCTGGTTCTAAATAAAGATCTAAAATAAAAAAAGTAAAATCTTCTTTTGTTTTAAATTCCTTATATCCCCATTTTTTATTTTTATATTCAGGAATCTTTTTATACATCTTTAAGTATACACTTAATACCTTGAGAGTTCATTAATAAATGTCTTTCACCTAAATGTTCAAATTCTTGTGATACTGTATTTTCCATTGACCACTGTATTTGATCACCTACTTTAATTTCATCAGTAACAGCTTTACCTTTAGCAACTATTTGTCCTTTAGGTATCTGTTGTACTTGTGATTCTGGAAGTATAATTCCTGAATCTGTTTTTTCTTTTAATGGTACTGGTTTTACTAATACATAAAATCCAATTGGTTTAATTTCTAACATAGTTTTTAAATTTAAATTTATAATTGATCATAAGCTAACCCTTGTCCACCACGAACAGAGCTTTGTTGTTCATCTTTCATATCACTATATGCTCCTTTAAATGACTGTCTTATTTGGTCAAATTTAGCAGCAGTATTCACTAAAGATGTTAAATTACCGTCTCTACCATGCTCAATAGATGTAGTTTCCATA
>TARA_R100000697_G_scaffold11546_2_pt1 | contig 14124 bp, 19 predicted proteins | sample TARA_R100000697 | Tara Oceans TARA_R100000697 (sample SAMEA2622788) | marine metagenome | biome: marine biome (ENVO:00000447); feature: surface water layer (ENVO:00002042); material: "saline water (ENVO:00002010), including plankton (ENVO:xxxxxxxx)" | depth 5 m
ACGCAACTATCAAATTTTTCAGTCGCTGGGTTGCGTAATTTTCCCTTTGTTGATTTTGGTGCTGGGTTGCGTAATTTTCCCTTTGTTGATTTTGGTGGGTCTCGTCTCCCAGCGAAAATCAAATTTACGAGTGGGGGTGGGTTTATTATATTCGGGCACTCTAACCGCTCTAACCGCGGGTTGCGTAATTTTCCCTGGGCGCTTAGCGGAGTTAGAGCAGATACGCCAACCGCCCGCTAAGATTGTCCGCTAACCTCTCGTTTAAAAATTTGATGGATTTTTAACCCCTCCCTACCAATTAAAAACTAATAAACCGCCCTCACGCCACCGATTGATAAATTTGATAGTTGCCTGAGAATTTGCCCCAATCAAACACAAACCGCAGTTATGACGACCCTAACCGCTCGCCGTCCTCGCCAACCGCTTCCCACCAATCTTCTCCACCCTCCCACGATATCCAAGTCGGACTATCTTGCTCTGACCGAGGAGACTTACAGGTTGCGTCTGAAGAAGAAGAAGAAGTCGCGAGGCAGGCGCGGAGGCAAGAATACGAAGAAGCGTCCGTTCTATTACCGCCCCCAAAAGGACAGAGACCAACTCCGCTTCACGATTGAAAACGAGCAACTTGAAAGTGCGAAGAAACACAAACCCGAGTTTGAGTGGATTAATATTGCGGATACTCCCGCAGAAAAATTCAATCTTCGCCTCGGCGAGTTAGGCAAAGAAGATATCAACAACGAAACTATCCAGTCGCGCGAACTGACTATGTTTGATTTTATGCCTGTTTATGGTGAGTTCTTAGACTGGTGTAAGCAACTCCCCTCTAATGTGATTATCTACGGCAATCCAAGACTTGCCTGTCCGCTGTTTCAAGGGATACTTCAGACGCTGGGGATGGCGGGTGAAATTGTTTTGCGCGTCAATCTGTTCTTATTCGCCCACAAAGCAGAGGACTTCTTCTTCACCCAAGACGGACAGGGGTTCGCCGCAGTCGGCAACCAACTCGCGAGATTGAATATCAGCGCCCCGTTTAATCCAGGGGAGTTAGCGGAGTGTCAGATTTGCTCCGAGGAGTTCCCACGAATGGACTTTGTTGGTGAAGACCACGACAACTCGGTTAGCGGTTGTGTGAGTTGTGGTGCTTTGGTTTGTGCTGAGTGTCAGCACAAGAACCTCTTTTCAATTCTCCAACCCAAGATTGTCAAGAAGAGAAACAACGCTGAGTGTATCACGACACACTCTATCCACTTCAAAGAACCCACGGACGGCACCTGCGCTTTCTGTCGGCAGGGATTTTGGAACGCCTGTAATCCAAACCACATTCCCAAAACCTATCTCACCAGGTTTAAGAACCTGGTTGCGAAGAAGAACGGCGACACCAAACGCTACACCGACGAGAGCGGTGCGGAGGCGGTTAAGAGATTGCTGGGACAAATCTTTGAATAATCCAAAGATTAGTATGTTATAAAAAGTATAAGTTATAAGTTATAGATTAGTTATTTTTTTTTATACCGAGACGCTCATAGACCCGTCAGAGTTGATATAGAAGAGGGCGTCAGCAAGGACATAGGCGTCCAGCGTTTGGATCGCCTGCGCGCCATTATGAGACAGGATAAGAGAGATCGGAAGCGAGCGGTCGGCAGTATTGACACCGCTTTCAATCGCCACACGCTGGAACGCTTCAAGGTCTAACCCGAAGGGGCAGAAACGATACTGACCGCCACCACTTAAGAAACCACCAACAGCGGCACCAACTGCTTCAGTCTCAATCGTAGTCCCGAAAGTCATAGAACTCAAGTGTCCGAGACCCTTAGTAGAACCAACATTACCCCACGCCTTCGCTAACTCCATAAGATGCTCTGCGCGCTGACCGCCCGAGGCACCAATCGCAGCACCGCCTCTATGCTGGCACTGAACTGGTGTAGGAGGATAGACTACAGAACCAATCTTAAGTTGGAATTCACTAATACCCATAGTCCCACCATTACCGATATCATAGTTAGCAACATTATCGGCAGCAGCACCCTTAGAGTAGAAGAAAAGAGATTTCATACTCTTCACGCGAGCGGGGATATTGATAACACTTTCCGCACCACCCGTAATAGTCCCCGAGAAGTGGCGATAAGTCTGACCCGCAAGAGTGAGAACACCGCCCGACATCTCCTGAACCATACGCAACTGCTGGGCGACATCCTGCCCGACCTCAACAAGGTTAGCAATATAGCGGACATTAGACCAAGTATAAGTTCCAGCACCACCAGCGACGACTGCCTGGGCGTGAGGCGCTAATTCAATCTCAATCGTAAGAGGAGCAGACATAAGCATTAGCGGGATCAGTTTTTCGTTGTTGAAGAGACCCGAAGTTAGAGGGATACAGAAATCGTAAGAATTACCCGCACCAATCTGCGAGAGGATATTGTTATTACCCTGCTGGAGAGCAGCACCAGTTCTGAGACCAAGCACATCACCAGCACCAGCACCAACCGCCGTCACTTGCGCTGCCTGCGGTTGCTGAAACAACGCTACAGTTCCACTACGGGAGTTTTGAGCGATACCCTCGGTGATAGACCGCTCTTTGAGATAATCCGAACCGCACTGACAAGGCAGGACAATACCTCCCATAAGTTTATTATAGTTCTGTATGTCCTCAAGGATAGTCCCTGACTGCTCTACCCGCAGACGGCGGATAAAAGAGTGTCCGCCCGCGAAGTCAATACCCGCGGTGTTAGCGTTAAAGGTGTTAGTGAAGCGGAGATACGAGTGCTGGGTGTCAAGCAGAGCATCAGCAGATATATCTATGCGGACGATATTATTGGCGTTATCTACAAACTCAGCGCCATTCGTAGGGAAGAAAGTTCTACGACGAGATTTGCTCTCAACTGCGAGAGGCAATACATCAGTATAATCAATAGTCTTAGGCAGCACGCGTTCCATTATTTATACTTAATAAAACATAAAAAAATCAAATCTTAAACTTAAAAATTTTAGTTATTTATTCTGCTCTTGGATTTTCCAACATTAGAACTTCTAACTCAATATTTATTGCGACCTCTTTACTATTCGCATTCACAGCATTACCAACAGCACCAGCAGCAGTAGGAGCGTCCATCATAAGTCTCGCTCCGTCTAAAGGATCTTCACACTCAAAAGTAATATCACGAGAAAAGATATTTCCACACAATACACCCGCCTCTTCTATAGGTCTATCATCTTGATAAGTCCAAGACTGGGGAGTGTAATAATCCTCTACAAGGTCAGCATCACCCGCACCAGCAGCGTCTCGTCTAACCAAGTGAGCGCCACCACAAACACCAGCACCCGCTAAACCAATCGCAGCACCGCTACCCATACCACCAGTATTTGGAATAAGAACTTGAAGACAACTATTTCTTTGTCTATCCGCATTAGCAATCGCTGACGAATTATTCATCGTATTGATATCAGATACAAGAAGAATACCCGCACCACAGGGTCGGATATTCGGAGCAGCGGCACGAGTTGTAAATACAGAGTTAGACCCAAAAGCAAAGGCGTCAATTCTGTTGGATAGATACACTCGGTTGATCTTTACTAACGCCTGATGAAATCTGCTACTGAAAGCAAATTCATTCGGCGGTTGGATCTTAAAAGTAAATTTACACACACAAGAACCAGCATTCAAACCAGGTTGATTATCTGCTCCCTTACCCGATAGATTGAACTTGAACCGACGATTGTGATACTCAATTTCTTCACGCTTGGTTTTCATTATATATACTCTTAGGAATTATTTTATTTTATCCTTGTTTTTTATTTCTTTATATTTCTGATAACCTTTCCAACCCAATTCCAAAGCAGAAGTTATCGCAAGAAACCAAACACAATATTCAACAAAAGCAGTCATTATATCTTAGAGTTAGAAAAAAAATTTACAATCCTATATCCCTTCTAACTTCATCAACTGCTCGCTTTCCTTTATCAACTGCGCCCGCTACCCTTTGAACTCCTCTCGCTCCTGCCCCAACGACTTTTGACGCTGCTGCTACTCCTCCCACCAACTCTCCAACTATCGGAATTTCGGCAGTAAAGGGGAGAGCAGAGGTTGCTGCCTTACCAACTACTCCAGCAATCTTATCAACCTTACCAGCAATATTCGCAATATCGCCAGCGTGATCTACGGCATACTTGACACCAACTCGCGCAGCGTGCCCGACTGCTTTTAATCCTGAACCGACAGCGCCAACTGCCTTCTTACCAAGATCACTTAACTCACTTCCAACCTTTCTTGCTAATCGTGTAAAGAAACCCATAGTTATTTATAGTATAACTGGGATAAAAAAGAAACTTATAAAAAAATCTGTTTTAGTTTTTTGGGGCGGTTGCTCCTTTTAAGAAGACAGAAGCACCACGAGTATTAGTCGCGACTACCTTATGTTTGATTTCTGTATGAACTCTTTGTGGGTGATCCTGTCGCTTCGGGGGGGTTTTGGGTGGTTTCATCCCGTGATCCTTCATAACATCGTGGGTGGTTCTTCGGGTTGTGGCGGCGGTCAGAGCAGCGGCGCGGTCTTCCATACTCCCCGACTTGTGCTTCTGTCTGCTCTGAACTGCCTGCGCTGCCCGTTCAAGTCTATTCGGGCGACCCGCCGCTTTATCTGCCGCATCTTGTCTTCTCATCTTTTCTACTCTTCGTGCTATCGTTGTCATTCTTTATATCTTAAGTTAGATTATTTTTATAAAGAGTTATTTACCTTTTTTACCCACTCGGGGGTGAATTAGACTTGATTTTAGAGCGCCAAAAACATCTCCTATAGAGTGGTGCTTTGTTCCGTTTCTTGGTGGGGGTGGTCTGTTTATCCTGTGTGCTGCGCCTGTGGGGTCTAAGTTAAATCCAAATACCATTATATCTTATCCATAGGTTTTTTTTCGGGGGACTTAGGTTTTCTTTTTTTCTTATCTGCCTTTAGTTTTTCTTTCTCCTCTTTAAACTTCTCATACTTGTTTTTCTCTACTTCAGTTCGTTTATCAACTCGGATAATTTTTTCTTCGGGTTCCATAAAATCAAATTGTAAAGATATATCCCAATCCAATCCGTTTAGATCAATCAATCTATTTCTTTGGTCGGTCAATCTTAAACCTATAATTGTTATATCTTTGACTTTGACATACAACTTATGAACTGAACCATCACTTGGACTTATTGTAATAACTCCACCACTATCTACATCAATTGGGATACGAGCAAGGATTGAAGAAAACCCGCCACCAACTGCGCTATCTAATACAGACTGAGTTGTTAAATTTGATCTAATATACAGACTACGAATAGAAGCGGATACATCAACTGCGGAGAATATATTTTTGGTTGTTCCCTGGTTTCCTTCGCCAGTCCAAAAAGCAGAAGACGCACCTGAGGCAAGAGCAAAGTAAGTAGTAGAAGCGGCGTCAGTTGAAAAACCACAATCCAAAGCAAACCCTCCTGCTAAGTTATTATCAAAATAAACATTAAAACCTTCGTTTCCATTCACAAATTTGTTGCTGTTAAATCCTATCTCGTCTCTAAAGTTTGTCAAGGCGTTCGTTCCAGTTGCTATTCTTAAAGTCAATCTTCCATAAGCAGCAGTAGTAGGGATCCAATTGAATTCATACTTGAGTGTATCTCTGTTGTATCTTATAGTTAGTTGTCCGACATTCGGTTCCGCGTTGAGTAATTCCATAATCTTATCAAGAAGAGAAACTGCGTTGTAGTTTGCTTCGGGGATAGTTATTGTTCCAGTAGTGGAGTTAGAATTCACACCCGTCGCAGTTAAACCATAATCAAGGTGACAATTTCTTCCCTCTTGAAAGTTATAAAAACTAAACGGGATAGAGGTGTGGTGAAGAGACATAAGAATAGTTTGGTGTTGAGGAACTACAACTGCCTCCTCGGGAATAAAAGTAAAATCTGTCGTTAAATAATCTAAAGAGTTATTTTGCGTAGCGTCCCGTGAGTTTATGAACATCACTCTTGACGCGCCTGTCCCTATTTCCGCGCTGTTGTCGGTCATTATGTTTATCCTTAGATTTTTTATTTGGTTCTCCTAACTTCACTTTACTGGGTTGGTGTAAGGTTTGCTTCAACATAGAATTCAAATTATTCTGAAATTGGAGAAACTCTTTGAAATCGGGTGGTGTAAGTGGTGTAGGTTGAAATCCGTGTTTTGACATTCTATACTTAGACTTATAAATTATTTTCCAACTTTCTTCATCGCGATCTTATGACTTTCACCAAAGGTCTTACCTTCCTTCATCAATTTAGTCATAGTTGCTATGTGCTTTTTTGTGTGGTGCTTTGAGTGCCTCTTCAAAGTATCCTTCTGTCGTTGAGTTAGTTTTCCGTTGCCTCCTTGTTTTCTCGGTTTTGACTTTGCGCTTGAACTACCATACATACTTTATATCTTGACTTAGAAAAAATTATTTCTTCTTCTTCTTGAAAGGGTTTTTAAATCTTCCTCCTCCCCCGCTGGCGGGATCGTTGCCTCCGACCCCGAAACCCTCGGGAGACCTTCCCTGATCCGCCATAGTCCCCGTTGGCGCATTCTCCATAGGCAAAGCGTGCGCTTGATTGTATCTATCTTGAACCGCTTGAGCGGCGGGTTTATTACCAAGTGCGCCAACTAACTCTGCTTGGTGTCTTGCTGCCTCACCCCCTGCCTGTTGGAAAGCATCCGCTGCGCTGGGTTTCAGAGGATTTAGTGCCGCTGAGACCGCTGCTTGAACTCCCGCTTGTCCTTCTTGTGCGATATTCTGTATATTAGTAGTAAGTGCTTCACCTTGTGCGGTTAGTTCTGCTTTCGCTGGATCAACGATAGATCTATTGACTTCGTCTTTGATACTTTGTTTGATATCGTCTCCATACCTGTCATACGCTTCTTTAGCGCCCAAGTAAGCAATACTTCCGTATATCGCCGCCTTTCCTACTTTCTTACCAATACTGATAACCTCACTTCCAAGCGCTCTTGCTCCTGCTTTAAGTTTTTGACCCAATCGTTGCCTGAAACCCATTATTTATACTCTTAGTTAGAATTAAAATTTTTTGAGTGAGGAGTGTGTTTTAGTGCGCCCACAAAATCATCCGCCATCCGCCTGCGCCTGTGAAAAGGTGAAATTTGACTTGTAGCAACTGATCTAATCCCGTCTATCGCCTGATTAACTGCTCTCGGGTTTCCACCCGTCATAGATAATACTGCTTTACCAAAATCCGTTCTCGGATTGTTCGCAGTCCGAGGTTGCTGGTCTGCTGGAACAACCTGATGATGCGTTAAAGATTTACCAAGGTGTTCTCCTTTGTTTCCACCCGTCGGTGCCCGACTTCTAACCGCTCTCGCTATTGATAGTGCCTGTGCCGCTGGACTTGCTAATTGAACTGCTGAACCTATGAGTGCCGCCATTATATTTATAGTATAATGAAGATTAAAAATAAAGTTAGGATTATATTATTTTAGTTTCGCTTAAGGTTGAAACGCCGCGCCCATACCGCCCATAAGTCCTCTTAGTTGTTGATGAAGAGTTATATTCGCTAACACTCCTTCGCCAGCAGTCTCCCCACCGACCATACCTGTTTGGAGTGGGTGCTTACCTTCTTCTTCTGCTTTCGCTTGTCTTGTTTTCGGATTGCCGTGGTGATCTTTACCATAAGGCGCTTCATCACTTGGTTCAGCAATTAAACCTGGCGCAAAGTGGGACATAACTAACGCTGCCGCTAATCTTGCCTTCGCGTCTTGTTGTCCGATATTTTGACTTGGTGTTCTCGCAGTTCCTTCACTCATTCTTTATTAGTTAGTTTGATTTTTTTTTTGCGCTTCTTCTTCTCCTTCTTAACTGGTTTCTTGGTTCTTTCTATTTTATTATCCGCTTTGGTTTCTTCAATATAAGCAGGTGGCGCGTCTTGAAAGTGTCCTCCAAATCCTGGTTTTCTTAAAGGAGTTTGTTGATTAGGAATTATCGGTTGGCGACTATTGAAATTGTATCTTAGAGAGGTGTTAAACATACTATATCTTAGAGTAGATAATTAATCAAAATTCAATTGAAATTTTCCCTTAAGAACACTATATCCCTGGGGAAGTTCCTTCTTTCCTTTCTTCTTAATCTTCTTACAAGTATTCTTAATCTCCTTCTTTGTGAAAGGCGCACCCCAAGTATATCTCGCAATAATCCCATAGAAATCTTCGGGGAGATCAGGATACTTTGCTCTATACCACTCTTCACCTTGTTCGGGTTTCTTGATTTGTGCGTATGACAAAGGCACGACTTCATCCAAAGTCCCAACACTATCTTCTGTTTCGGGTTCTCCTTTCTGTCTTACAATTCCATAGTCAAATAAGTCTCTCGGGCATACTTCAGGCAACTTTGGTTTTTGTTTCTCTATATTTTCAGGTTTGATGAAAGTATAGTTCATTCGCGGATCATCAGCACAGATATATTTTTCAACTTGTAAGTCCGTGTCTCCAAAGTCCTTCGCATACTCCTGATAATACAAACTTGGGTCATCCTCAAAACCAAACAACTTATTATTATTCATTATAACTTAACAAAGATTATATTATGACTTTTTTAAACCTCACTTCTTCACTTCAACTTTTGAACCTCCCTTTGGTCGTCCGCGCTTGTGCGCTTCTTTACCCATCTTGTGTCTAACTTCTTTGGTTCCTTTTCCTTTCTTTGTTCCTTTCTTCTTCTTGATAATCCCAAGTAATAGACCATCGGATAACTTATCATACTGACCTTTGGTGATAGTTCCGTCCTTAAACGCTTTTACAATTGTTGGGTTCTTGCTCGGCATCCTTTATACTATGAGTTAGAAAAAATCCAACCGCTACTTTTTGATTTTAATTCTTCGTCCCTTTCCTTCTTTTTGAAATCGGTGAGTATCTTAACTAACTCTGTCAATCTCATAACCTCACCTCTTAACAAAGTGATATCATTATCTATCTTGTTAATCATCTCTCGGTTAGTTGGGGGGTCAGTAGATTTAGTCCGCTTCATTATATCTATCTCTTAGAAAATTTTGTTGTTCGGCGCTTTGCGAACGGATTTAATAATCATCTTCCTGATCCGAAACTTCCAATTCTATTTCTTGAGCATCTATTCGTCTCTTTAAGACCTTCTGATCTATACTAAAAAATTCTCTCTCCCCCTCTTCAAACTCCAAATCGTGTGCCTCCTCCACAAAACCAATTTGTTCCTTCCTCTTCGTATTTGAACCACCCAAAGAATAAGCAACATACGGGCGCCCTGCTTCCTTATCACCTACCACTCCCGCGTGGTCTGTAAGTCTAAATTTTCTCTCATAAGTTTCCGTTCCAAGATTGAGTGGGTGATCGGGTTTCTTTGCCCCCCTCTTGTCTTCTTTGATTAAAAACCGATTGCTCGTCTTCCTCAAAGCGAGGAGTTGCTCGTAAGGGGTTTGAGCGGGTGCGTCTTCAAGTAATCTTTCTTCTGAACCACGAGGAACAAGAGGCGCTCCTGTTTGTTGTCCGATCTGTGGTTCGGGTTCAGGAGAAACTGCGCCAATCACCGCCTCACCCGCAACCTCCGCCACCGCCTTCGCACCTTTCAATCCCTGAACCGCAACTCCAACAACTCCTCTCCCAACTGCTTTACCAACATCCTCCGCACTCGGCAAAGCGGAAACAACCCCTTCTGCTGCTCCTTGGGCGATACCACCAACTCCTCTTGCTACGGCACCAAGCGCATCACTAACTACCCCTGGACTTTCTAATCTTTCAACTGCTCGTTCTACTACTACTGCCTCTTCCTCTCTTTCGGGTGAAGGTGTGCCTGGAGAAGGTTGGCGTTCATAAAATCTTTCTTCTGCTCTCTTCTCCCTTGGTGTTGCTGATCCACCGCGTGTTTTGCGACCTTTTTTCGCTTTGCGGGGAACTCGCGCCGCAGGAACTTCGGGTTCTTCTTGTGCGAAGACTTCTTCTGCTTCTCTGATTTCTACCCGTGCTTGTTCTGCGATTACTCTTGCTCGTGCTTCCTGTTCTGCTGGAGTTAATTTTCTACCCACAACCCTTCTTCTTGCGGTTTGTGCTGGTTCGGTTTGAGTAGCAATTTCAACACTTGGCGATCTAACCTCTCTTTCAACACTACCACCACCCGAGGTTCCCGTTTCTAAAAATTCTCTTCTTCTTTCTTCTTGGGGTGATACTCCTGCTGGAGGCGCAGAAGGCGAGCGCGCCGTCTGCTGTCGGGGCGACGCTTGCTGGGGTTCGGGTTCGGGTGCGGGCGCGGGCGCTGCGGGGGCGGGTGCTACTCTACTCAGCGCACTTCTAAAACTTTGTTGTTCGTCTGAACTTGGAGTTCTTGATCTTCGTGGAGAACCTCTACCTTCTGCTCTCCTCTGTCTTCTTTTTCTTCTTGACCCTGGAGTTGGGAGGTCAAAGTCCTCGGAGGAGACCCCGCTATCTGTGGAGACCTCTTCAACCCGACCTCTCCCGAATGGTGTTTGCGATCTTTCAACTAATCTAACTCTTTCGTCTAACGCAAGAAGTTCTCCTCTATCCACTCTTCCACCACCAGCAGTAAATCTATCTACTAACTCAACCATCAATTGTTCCCTTTCACCTGCTCGTCTTTCTGCTCTGTCATAAACTGCTCTTAATTCAGCATACAATCTTTCTTGGTTTCGTTCATTCCTTTCCGCTTGAAATCTCGCTGCGTCATCAATTCTTCCTGCGACATCCGCGAGCAATTGAAGTTGAGCGCCTTGAAATCTTCTCTGGTCTCTTGCTCTCCCTGCTTCAAGTCTAAACCGATCCAAAGCAAGTTGTCTCGCTTCTCGTCTATCAACTCGTCTCTCTCGTATATCTTCTAACTCTGCTACATCCAATTGTTGTCGTCTTTGCGCTGTAGCAACTGCTAACTCTCTTGCTTTTCTTTTCTCGTCTCTTTCTTTTTGAAGTTTGAAATTTGGATCTTGTCTTGCGACAAATTTACCAACTTTCTTTCCCTTGGGTTTTCTACCCTTTCTGCCTTTTGGTCTTTTGAAAAAAGTAGGTTTTTCAGTTCTAAACAACGCCTCCCTTGGGACAATTGGAAAATCAGGTCTTGGTTTTCTAAAGTCGCTCATTATATATATATTAAGATAAGAAAAATTAAACTACAATTCACCCTTTATTAACTCCTTATACTTTTTCGCCAAATCTCTCAATCTCGCGTCTGACATACTTTCTCCCCTTTCTTTGATTGCCTCTTTGATTTTCGCCGCGTGCGCTATATCTCTTGCGGAGTTTCTGAGCGCAGAGTTATGAACTGCTTGAAATTGAGCGCCTTGGATTGTGTGGCGATTGATTGGGTGAATAACTTGAGGTTTTCTCTTTGGTTTCTTCCGCGCTTTCTTCGGCATTATACACTCTCAGATATTTTTTTTATCACTACTTGAGGTTGATATTTAAATTTGCTATCAAACTTCTTACTGCGACCGATTGATATATCTGCGACTTGAGAGTATGTCAATCCTAAGTCTTTTGCTATTGAACTTAGGGTTGGATAATTTCTTGAGTGAAGTAGTGTGGTTCCTATCTGAACGGCACAACTATAGCATAGTTTGCTTTGATTGGTTCTACCCATTATATAGTTGTTTATATAACAATTTTACTTTTTAAATAACTACAGGGGGATGGACTGATAGATCATACAATATTTTAAGACGCCCCTTGGTTTGATAAGTCCGTGAAAGTAATTAGATAGAACTGCTGGTTTGATTTGGAGAACTTCACTCATCTCGTTGATTGTATCAAATTTCATTATCTTAAAGATATCCGTTTTGTCTTCACTTTCAAAAAGATAAACATACCAAAAGTTTTTCTTCATTATAACTAATCAAAGAAAATTTATTGGATTTAGTAATCATCACTCGCACCTCTCGTCAATTTGATATATCCCCCGCGGATGTGATCGGTTGTTGAAGTTGTGAAGATAGTGATTAGCATAATCTTATCACTTGCTCCCGTGAGGGTTGTAGATAAACTAAACTCCGCGTTAGTGTTTCCTGAGAAGTTCAAAGAAGTATAACCCGTCCCACCATAAGTCGTGACGCTGGCGCACATAATCGTTCTGCTAACCGCTACACCTGAACTATTAGTCGCATCAATTCTAACTGCGGTTGCTGTGTAGTTATTCGGGATTATAAAATATCCACAGACCTCAAGGGAACTTGTCAAGACTTTCAAAGACCCGTGAATATTCGCAGAAAAATCATCCTCAACTCCAATATTGAAAAAACTATTGTCATCATTCGGAAAGAAATTTCCCATCTCAATACTCATCCTTAAATCTCCACTAACCTCAAAAACATTCGGCGGATGAATAATATTGGTGCTATCTGTTAGATTGAGATTAGTTGGAGCAGTTGCTAAGTTAATCGTTCTTGCCGATGCTCCGTCAAAAGTAGAACCACTTGAATAACTTAAGTTTGTCCCTGCTGATAAAGCGTTAGGAACCTTTTGAACTGCTAACTCATCACTATCAAAATCAAGTGTATCTTCATCAGGTTTAGCGGATATAGTCCTATTCACTCCACCCGTGTTTGCGATTTCTATACCATTACCCGCCGTCAAGTTAAGTTGAGTATTTGTATCCGTTGAATTTATTGTGATCGCCGCCGAACCATCATAAGTCGTTCCTGAACTAAAACTGATGTTTGATCCCGCAGTCAAAGCATTCGGCACTTTCAAAACTTGATTTTGATTTCCTGTTCCCCCTGTGTTGTTGATAGTTGTTCCGTCGTTGTTTGTAGTTATGACTTCGGGATTACCAGTAGAAGTTATTGCTGTTCCGTTCCCAGCAGTTAGAAGAGAAGATAGAGGGATAATATCGTGGGCGTTTCCCCAGTTAGTATCTCCCGTGGATCCTCCACTAACTATAACCTGGTTAGTCGTCCCAACATTCCCGTTAAGTGCTAAATCGTATCTTACATCAATATCCGTAAAAAACCCTGATTGGAGACCTGATATACTCGGCATTATAACTTATGGATATAAAAAAACCCAGGCAAAAAAACGAAATCGTTTTGGGCGCGACTGAAAAATTTGATAGTTGCTGTAATTTTTTTGTTATTATCAATTAAAAGGAGTTATGGAGAAGAACCACGAACAAACTATTATGGCGGATCAGGCAAAGGTTATTGAGTATGCTAAGTCTTATGACTGGGACGATGTCCGCTTTCTTGCGAAGGAGTTAGGCAAGAAGGACTTGAAGATTGAGAAACTTAAGAACCAACTGGATGATTTCAACAGAAACAAAGCAGAAAACAGAAAACTCCAAAAGGAGATAGACGAACTCAAGAAGAAATTTATGGCGAAGGATTGCGAGGTTTCACAACTCCGAGTTCAACTTGAAGAAGTCAAACAGAACCTCGCCTTTATGCGCTCCGCGGTTATTGAAGCGTTAGGAGGCAAGAAGTTCAACGATCCTTACCCTGACGATATCAAACTTCGGGATATCACAGGCGCTATATCTGATCTAACTTCGTTCTATAAGGATCACGCCAACGAAACTAAGTATGAATACGAAGTTAGAAATCCTGAGGGCAAGACGAGATACTTAGGTCGCGACTTTGAAGAAGCAAAAAAGCATTCCGAGCAGATGGAGGGTGAAGATGGGAGACCTCTACATCCGCCGATTATGGTGTATTATGTTTGCCCCGAGGAGGACGAGGCGTGCTACGATAACTGGTTTTATATCCGCACCTCTGACACCAACCCCGACGACGATTAACAAAAATCGGCGTTTTTGGGGGCGTTTTAAAAATTTGATGGATCTGACAATTTGTGTATCAATATTGAAAAAACGAGACGGGGATAAAAAATTTGATAGTTCTAAAAATCTGTGTATCAACAACGAATAATGGCGAAGCAGGGAGCGAATAATCAGGAACTTATGAAGGAGTTAGCGGATCTCAAGGTGGAGTTTGAAGCGGTGCGAAAGTATCACATAGAACACCACGAACTTCTCAAGGAGGAGAAGGATAAGGAGATAGCGGAACTCAAAGAATACAATAAGAAACTCAAAGAGGAGAACAAAACTATCAAGGGTGGATATTTTAAAGAAAGTGAATTTGACGGACAATTCAAAGCGATGAGTAAGAACGAGTTAATTGGA
>TARA_R100000697_G_scaffold25836_1_pt1 | contig 14118 bp, 27 predicted proteins | sample TARA_R100000697 | Tara Oceans TARA_R100000697 (sample SAMEA2622788) | marine metagenome | biome: marine biome (ENVO:00000447); feature: surface water layer (ENVO:00002042); material: "saline water (ENVO:00002010), including plankton (ENVO:xxxxxxxx)" | depth 5 m
TCCCATAGCTTTTTCCTTTCTATATATAAAGCAATGATGTCCTCGAAGTTGTTTGGCTTGCGAGGTGGTATTGTGCTGTAGATGTTGTAGGCTTCAAAGCATCTGTTCTCGTTGTATACTTTTTCGCTGAGTCGCTGGCATTCTCTTGCTGATTCGAGATCGATGGTGAGCATGAGAATAACTGTGTGTGTCATCTTTGTTATCATGGGTTCTCGCTTTCTGTTTTGTGTTAGGGGGGAGGCAAGCAGTATAAAGAACCCCCCTAACTCATTTAGGGTTACGTTTGGAGAAAGCAGACCCTAAAACGGAATATCATCATCGGATAAAGAATTGTCAACTTGTTTTTCGCTAATGTTCAACGAAAGCATTGATCCATTATCGGTTGTTTTTATCCAAGCGGCGATTCGTTTATCGCCTGATGATAAATCTATTTGACCAGTAAGAGCTGGTGCATTCTCTTTTGGGTTATCATTATCCCACATTCTGCCGACTTTGATGTAGATATCTCGTACATCTTTGCCATCTTTTTGTTGCTCTTTGACAATGCAAATTCTATTCTCTTTGCCATCATCATTGAGTGTGCCAGTACCAACAAGCTTTGCATTTGGTGCTTGCCATACTGCACCAGTATTTGTGTTATCGTACTCCATGATTACCAATCTCCTCCTTGATTACGTTTTGGTGTAAATCCAGACTTTTTGTTTTTGGAATTTGTATCGTTTCCATCATCATCTGTACTTGCGTCTGGAGCAAGATTCAGAAGTCTTTGAAGCATATACCTAGTCATATAGGTTATGCCTGATCCTATCTGTTGTGATCCATTCTTGGTATCATCAACGCAAACAGATTCGCTTTCGATTGATGTACCAGATTCAACATGACGAAGCTCGATGCAAAGAACTGGCATACTGTCTTGGTTTTTCATTTTACCAATAATCATAATGCCTTGCTCTTTGAGTACTGGTACAACAGATTCCAGTATGTCCTCGACCTTCATGTATTTGTTTGCGAACCTTTTGTTCTCACCATCTGTTGATATGGTTTTGAACTCACAAGCAAATAATGCTGTATATATATCTTTATGCTTTGCCATTTGCATTCTCCTTTAGTTTGATTGTGCGTCTGCCAGTCTTTGACACATTGATTGAAAGCAGATCATTGTATAGTTCTGCGTGATTTGGTTGTACATGATCCAGCAAATCTTTCTTTGCCTCTTCATGTTTCTTTACTGTTGGTAGTGTTTCAACATACACCTGAGAAGCATTTGAAAAAGAATTACTTTGTGACATATCTTCTTTCTTTTTCTTGTCGAAAAGAATGCCTTTGATCTGTGGTGGATCAGGCATTCTTTTCTGTGGAGGTTGGTCGTCGGTAACAAACTTCCAGAATCGTACAACTCTTTTCATTATCTCATGTGCATACTGTGGATTGTGTGTGATGTGTATGCATTCCCATTTTGAATTGCCAAAGATGTTTGCGAAGTAAATGCCATCAATCATTTCTTCACCACCAATATAGAACTTCTTTGCCATGTGCAGATAGAATTGTAACTGCGGCATATATTGTTCTGCTTGTTTGTCTATGTTGGTAAAGCTGTTTGTATGCTTGCACTCGAGTACACTCCAGCCATCTTTGTGCTTGACTAGTCCATCGAGAGTTGATCTGAGAGGTACATCTTTGGAATCAGATGCCATTGCTGGTGCATTGATCTCATGTTGTATTTCTATACGATTGATGTCAAGATCGTCTTGATACATTTTTTTGAACCACCCAATGTTGAATGCTTCTGTTGCGACGCCAAGCTGGACATGGAATATATCTGATAGATCGTCAGGCTGTCGTCTTCCGGTCTTCTCTTCCCATAGCTTTTGCCAGGCATCTTCTTGATTTGAAAATAATCTGGTGACATCACTGCCACCAATGCTTTTAGTTCTATCCATAGCTTTCTCCTTTTTTATATGGCTAATATAGTATCGTTACTGCAACTTTGCAATAACTTTTTGAAATGAAGTCTGCAATATTTCCCTCCTTTCGACATGCTCTTTTATTATCAAATACAGATCATTGAACGATGGAAAAATTTTGTACATACGAATGCTTCTGTTCAAAGCATAGTACACACAATCGGCTGGCAAAATAGACAACTGAAACTGAATAGCATCGAGCCTAGCATTCACCTCGTCCATCGTTGAATTGTATGGTTTGTAAAATAAATACACCCATTTGTTTGTTTGGTTTTGTATTTGTTTCATCGTCATTGGTTTCATATATTTTTGAATGATTGCTTCTGCTTTGAGAGCAGTAGATAAATCAACACCATCTTTGATGATATCACTCTCGAGCTTGAGCTTTGTAACGTCGACGTTTGGTAAAGCATTCAGCTCTTTCAGCATTGATTCTGTCGCTTCTCTCGGTGTACTAAACACCAAGAGATCACGATCAGTTGCATTTAATTCAATAATTTTTTTGTCCTCCATAGTATCCTCCTATGCTGATTTATCAAATTTATATTCCTGAACCAATTTTGAAAATTTTGGTACAGTGTTTTCAAGCATATCAATTAGTAATTTTATTTTTTTGTCAGTATTAGCTTTTGACATTGGTAAAGATATTTCACTAAGCTCATCGATAGTTTGTTTTGTATCATCAAGAGCATTCATTATTTGTGCGTTTTCATCACAATCAAGAACTGATTCTATCGCATAATAATAGTGATATAATTTATTTGATAAGTCCTGAAGTTTCCACAACTGTTTGGCTGTTGCAATTTCTCTAGGATTGTCACCACTTGTAACACCATAGAAATATTTTGACTGCACATTGTTAAGAGTTGTGTAATTTTTAAGTGTATTTAGTATTTTCATACTATCCTCCAATTTTTTTTGTGAATGTTGATTCCCATACTCGGTCACTAATTACTACGCAGTATCGAGGATTCCCAGCCTTACGTTTACAGACTGCAATATCTCGATCTTCTAAAAGATTAAATACGTTCGGAAATGAACTCTTATCTCGATACTTTACTTCTACAAAGAGTATCTCACCATCAATCTCGATAGTAAGATCCCCTTTGTATTCACCACCTAAACTGCCCGATAGTGGTTGTTTCTTTGTTTTTATTCCTAAACTATTCCATAGCTTTAGAAACCAGCGTTCGTGATAGCTTCCTTTCGCTTTACTTTTGCTAACCATTTGTCCTCCTCATAACATTTGAGGCAAATCAAATGACCTGTGCCAAAGATAACAAAGTACTGTGTGAGCTCTTCACAAGCCATACACTTACTTGCAGCTCTTTGTTCTTCTGCTTTGTAGCGTTTTGAGTTGCTGAATAGCTTCTTCAATTTTAATAGCAGTTCCATATCTTAGCTCAGTCCCTTTGAGTTGCCGATAATAAGTTGTCTTTGATAAACCAGCCCATTCAAATGCTTTACGCAATGATATGTTGTTGCTCTCCGTTAGATTTGTTAGTTGTTCTAAATAACTTTTCATAGAGAGAAGTTTTAGCACGACTAGCTTGCTGGAGCAAATGATAATTGACTGTTTTTTTACCCAATCCGGTAATAAAATATTTTCTGATTGTGCCAGGTGTTCTTGCATTCTTCCTTGCAAGCCAAGTTATATCGTTTACTTGAACCGATATAATGAACCCATACTTGTGTTCGAGCTGGTTGAGTGTGCAAGTGATTGTTCCTTGCTTTATGTCTGGTAGTTCTCTTCTGATTACATTACTTGTAATCGTTGGAGGTTTTGGTTTTGACTTATCCGTATAAAGAGCTATAGTAGCTAGTATACGAAGTTGGTTTTTAGTTAATGACTTCATAGTATAATCCTTAAACTGGGGAGGCTTAGCGGCCTCCCCTTTTGTATCAGACCACGCTGGTTACTGTATGGTGGTTTGTGCCAGAACTGATACATGTTATGGTTGCATGCGAATCTCGAGAAGTGCTTCATGGAGTTGATCCATTAGCTCTTCCATTGGAATCTCTGATGTTTTGATTCCTAGTTCATCACATTTGTTTAGTAGCTCGAGGGCTGGCATGTTATCCACTTCCTCTGATACTTGTTCCTTTATACGATCATTGCCTTCATGTGACATCTTTTTTGTCTCCATAGTGTTTATTGTGCATTAAGTTTTCTTTATCTTCTGTTGGAATATTTTCTTCATTTCTTATCATATCAACGAAGTCGAACTTTTCTAGTGCTGTTTTTAGGTAGCGAGCTACTTGTTCAAATTCATATCGATCTCCATATCTTGGAAATCTTTCTTTATCTTTTCCCATTGCTTCATAATAGAGAAAATCTTTTTTTAGTTTTGATTCTAGTCTTGTCATTAGAATAACTCCTTTTGTCTTGGCTCATCGCCTAGTTCTTGTTTTATGCTAGACAGAAACTGCTCATTGCTGGTCGGTGTATCGCAATGAGTTGTACCATCATAATACTTTGATTTCCTTGCAAGCATGTATGAACGATAGCCAGTTTCTGTTAGCGGACTTGGTACTTCATTACCATTTACATCGGTTACAGTGAGTACAAAGTGATCAACCACATAGGGCATACCACTCTCTGAGTAGTTAAGATAATCACGATGAACTCTTACATTGTGTGTCAGCTTGTTCCACACAAATGTTCCTACTTCCTCATAGGATGCTTTGGTATTTGGCATAGTCTTTTTGCCAAAATGGTTTCATCATAGGAGGTACAGATTGACCAGCAAGCTCTGCATTCAAGCTCATCTTCAAATCTTTTTCATAGTCTTTACGAAACATATATCTAGCAAAGTGAACTCCATTTTTTGTTTCTCTGATTGCTATGATATCTGCTCCGTTTACATTTAGATCATGAATCCTTGATGCTAATCTACGACAACCAAACTCCATAGCTTTTTTGTCTGTGATATAGCCATGCAAACGTATACATGCTAGAACTAATCCACATTGTGTATCAGCTCTTGGTTCAATAAAATATTCATTCATTTGTTTTCTCCATTGGTTTTGCAACATCAGCGACAAGTACTCCGTCTGATGGTGATGATAGTACGACTTCTAAATCCTTAACTGGTGACTCTTCTCCGCTTTCAATTTGGATATCAAGTATGCGGCATAACTCAGTAGCATAAACATCTCTCAATACATACGCTGGGTTCTTTTCATCATCTTTATCATAGAACTTGATGGTGTATGTATCAGACCAAGCCAAGTCTACATCGACTCGACCCTTATGAAGATGTCCATTGCATATCATTTTAATGCCAGCTCTTCGCTCTTTTGATTCTGGCAAAGCAAATAATGTAATGCCTGGAATAACTCCCCAACACATCATTGCAGTTGGATCTGCTTTTTGAATTTGATTGATGATAACCTTTGCATACGCAAGTGTTTCTTGTTTACTCATAGCTTTCTCCTTATGAATAGTATAGTTGATTTTGATACTCAGTTCAAACTTTTTACTGATACAGTTCTACCCAAGCCATGTTGCATAGCTTCGGCAAGTGTGTCGAATGGCATCTGTTCATAATGTTGGTCGAACCATTCAACGCATACGAATTTGTTGTTTGATTGCCACCAATGTATTTCGATTGATGGATCACCACGCATGATGTAAGCTCTCGTATCATTGATGCTTGTCATTTTGCATGATTTGTAATGTTTTCTGATATCAAGATAGTTCATTTTGATTCCTCTTCTCTTCTCGATATTATTTGCATCTGTTTATCTACATTTTGTTCGAACACCCTGATGTATTCATCATTGACTCTCTTGAATAATTTTTTGCATTCCTCGAACTCTTGTGGATCATTCTCTCGATACAATTGCATTCGATCTGCAAGCCCATCAGATAAATGAATCAGTTGCTGTTGTGTAAATTCCAAAGCCATAATGACCTCCATTGATAAGTGTTGTTGTTGTTGAAGCAATCGTTTGAAAACATCAAGATGTAGAGCCACGATTGCCAATGATAAAGTTTGGGGTAAACCCACGACCCAACCCAAACTAGGTTCATTACAAACCTAGTTGGGAATCCGGTTGCTACTCTTCTGGTCTAGTTAGGTATACAATCCAACCTAAGAAACCAAAGGCAATTGTAAAATATACAATCATAAATAACATCATAGAAACCTCCATAGTATGAATGAGCAGTTTATCCTCATGCTCAGGAGCGTTAGGTTATTGTGTAGGCTGTGAACTAGCTGGCTCAGCAGTCTTGATGTCACCTTCTGTTACTCTTGGTGTGAAGTCTGACAAATGCCTCTGTGGATATTCCTCTATGTTTAGAGTCTTCATGACTGCTCTTAAGGAATCTCTGATCTCAATCACTTGCTTTTGAGTTTCGATTGCATCAGCTAACCGACCATCAAGTCTTTCATAAGCAGTAGAAATGGTATTAGTTGTTTTGCATTTCTCTCTTTCATCTAGGTATTCTGCTTTTAGATCGGCAAGGTATTTGTTATTATCAATTTTCCATGTCAGATCTTTTAGAACTTTGTTTATGTGGTATGTTCTTTGATAATCGTTCTCGATGTGGAGGAAGATTGTCGTCCAGCTTTTTTGTAATTCTTTACTCATTAGTATACTCCTTTTTTTAGTTAATGTTGATAAAGCACCCATCGAAAAAAAGCGTTCGGACCAACAGCAAGAGCAACACACAACAGAATCCATGAGGTACAAAAGCCAAAGCAACAAAGCACAATCAGTTCACGAATCCTTTTTTTTGATATAATGGTGCCAACATTGACTGAAAAAAGGAGTATGCGTTAAGATGAGTGATGAATTCAAAAAACTGGACAAGACAATCTGGGGGAGCATCGAGGGCGATTATCATTGGGTTTAGTGGGGTGTGTTTTGGGTGTACAAAGTTCTGAAATTAGGATCTTGACATGGACAATTGATAATGGCAAATTCCTTGTTGATGTAATAGCAAATAGCAAGATGGAAGAGAGAAATGCGAAACAACGGGCTTACAGCAAAGCAGAAGAGGTTAGTTGATACAATCGTAGCAAATGCTTGTTCAATTAAGAAAGCATCAGAATTAGCTGGATATAGTAAAGGAGAATCAGGTAGAGTTACTGCTAGTAAGGCTTTGAAGCTACCACATGTGCAACAGTACATGATGCAAGTGGTTACAAATAGCATTGGATTAAATGCTACGAAAGCTTTGAAAAGGATAGTAGATCTATCGGATAGTGCTAAGAGTGAGTATGTACAGCTTGAGGCAAGCAAAGATATACTGGATCGTGCTGGGTATAAAGCACCAGACAAAGTAATGCATAGTCATGTAGGCAACATCTCTGTCAACATAGACTTAACATAATAGCTGGGCGTACATGCATAAATACGACATATACAAGGCACAGGGGGTCAAAAGTTACGACGTTAATGTAACAAGAGATAGCATACAAACATTTTTAGTGGAAAAAGCTCGATGAATATATTAACCTACATAAAAGGATTGCTTATGCGTGTAGCAGTATTAGTATCATCTTTAAGAGGAAGATTTAATGGCAAAGACACCAGCTTGGCAGAGAAAGGCAGGGAAGAATCCAAAGGGAGGACTCAACGCAAGAGGTCGAGCAAGTTACAAGAAGGGAACACTAAAGCCTCCAGTAAAGTCAGGCGACAACCCAAGAAGGGCAAGCTTTCTGGCAAGAATGGGAGGAATGAGGGGACCGGAAAGGGATTCAAAGGGAAGACCGACACGACTCCTTCTCAGTCTAAGAGCTTGGGGAGCGTCAAGCAAAGCAGACGCAAAACGCAAGGCGGCGGCAATAAGTCGAAGAAACAAAGCAAAGAAACTTAGAAAGAAAGGATAGTATCATGCCTATGGGAAAAGGAACTTACGGATCTAAGAAAGGAAGACCACCAGCAAAGAAGAATGGATCTGGTCTAACAGCAAAGCAAAAGACTCTACCAAAGAATCTTCAAGCTAAGATAATGGCATCTAAGAAGAAAAAGTAATGGCAGTTAATGCGGCTGGAAACTATACCAAGCCAAAGATGAGGGCGGCACTCTTTCGCCGAATCAAAGCTAGTGGTAAAGGTGGAAGACCTGGACAATGGTCTGCACGAAAGGCTCAGATGTTAGCTAAACAATACAAAGCCAAAGGTGGTGGATATACCTAATGGCATTAGCAAAGAGTCAGAGAAGTCTTAGAGCATGGACAAGGCAGAAATGGAGAACCAAATCTGGCAAACCCTCACTAAAGACTGGCGAAAGATACCTCCCAGAGTCTGCAATAAAATCTTTATCTGATGCTGAATATCGAGCAACAACTCGAAAGAAAAGAGCCGCCATGCGTAAAGGCAAACAAGTTTCAAAGCAACCAAAGAAGATAGCAAAGAAGACAGCATCACATAGAAAGTTTTCATGAGTTTTATAAACACTCTTAAGCCAGAAGAGCATCGTATGTTGCGTCAGCTTGTAAGGAAGATTCATTTCCAATACTTTGACGAAAAACACACAGCTTCCTTCATCACTAATAAAATGCTAGATAATTTTATCGAAGCACAAGGTCAGGAAACCATAGAAAAATTATTAAAGGCTGGTACTGATAAAGGTTTAAGATGAAGTTTACTTACAAACCAGACGGAACAGTCCTGAAAAAATTTATGAAGGACAATAGTTTTTTTCGTGGTGTGCGTGGTCCAGTTGGGTCTGGTAAATCTGTTGCGTGTTGTGTTGAGCTTTTTAGAAGAGCATTAGAACAAAAAGAAAATGATGAAGGTATCAAAAGATCACGATGGGCTGTTATACGAAACACAAACCCACAACTCCGAACAACTACAATAAAGACTTGGCTGGATTGGTTTCCAGAAAATGAGTGGGGAAAGTTTCATTGGTCTGTTCCTTACACTCACCACATACAGATAAATGATCTAGACCTCGAAGTTATTTTCTTAGCACTCGATAGACCAGAAGATGTAAAGAAACTACTTTCTCTCGAACTTACTGGTATTTGGATAAACGAAGCAAGAGAAATACCAAAGAGTATTATTGATGCGTGTACTATGCGTGTTGGTCGATATCCAAGTATGCGAGAGGGTGGTGCTAGTTGGTCTGGTGTAATTGCTGATACCAACGCACCAGAAGAAGATCATTGGTGGGCGATTATGGCTGGAGAGGTTCCGATACCTGATCACATTCCAAGAGAGCAAGCAACTATGTTAGTCAAACCTGATAACTGGAATTTTTATGTACAGCCATCTGCTATGGTTGAAGAAAAGAATGATAAGGGTGACATTTCTGGATATAAGATGAATCCTAAAGCAGAAAATAAAAGCAACATATTAAAAACTTATTATCCAAATATTATAAATGGGAAAACAAAAACATGGATTGATGTGTATGTTATGAATCGTCTCGGTACAATACAAGAAGGCAAACCAGTATATCCAGACTTTGTTTCAGACACACACTTGGCTGAAGAAGAAATACCAGTTGCAATAGGAGTACCTTTGTATATCGGTGTTGACTTTGGTCTTACTCCATCTGCTGTATTTGGTCAGAAGGTTAGAGGTCGATGGTTGATACAGTCAGAGATTGTAGCAGTTGATATGGGTATTGTAAGGTTTGCAGAACTTCTCAGGCAAGAGATAGCAACAAGATTCTCTGGTCTTGATGTGTATATTTATGGTGATCCGGCTGGTGACTTTAGGGCGCAGACAGATGAATCAACTCCTTTTCAGATTATGCGAGGTGCTGGATTGAAAGCAGTACCAGCTCCAAGTAATAGTGTTGATCTACGATTAGAATCTGTTTCTTCACAACTTACTAAAATGTCTGATGGTAAACCAGCGTTTATGATAGATAGAAGATGTGCCACCCTTATAAAAGGATTTCAAGGTGGATACTGCTATAGACGTATGCAAGTATCTGGAGAACGATATGATGACAAACCTGAGAAAAATATGTATTCTCATTGCCATGATGCTTTGCAATATCTAATGCTGGGAGCTGGTGAAGGTAGAAGTTTGATGGCTGGTCAAAAGCCAGTTAGAGCATTCAATGCAAGAAAAGGGTTTGATTTATTTAAAAGACCTAGTAATACTAGAAACAATAGTTCTTTTTGGAATAGATTATAGGAGGGCAAAATGTGTTTTGGTGGTGGTGGTGGAAGCTCAACTCCTGAACCTAGACAAGAGGTAAAGGAAGAAACTAAAGCGGCAAAAGAAGAAGAAGAGGCAGTAAAGGTCGAGCAAAGACAAGAAGCCTTAGAAAAAGAAGTAGAATCCAAACAGCCTGTAAAGACCAGTTTATTTTATGATGATGGTGGTGTTGTATTTAGAAAGAAGCGAGGTCGAGGTTCATTGTTTACTTCAAGTCCAGGTGGTTCTGGGTTTCTTACTCAAGGTAGAAAAACAACTCAATCAGGATTAATGAGTTACGGATAATGCTTCAATTTTTACCTGATACTGAAGAGAAACTAGCTCAATCATTTATTGAGAAGTTTGAAAAAGCAAAGATGATACGTCAGAATTTTGAAGATGTATTTGATGAATGTTATGATTATGCTATGCCAATGCGTGAGCAGTTCAGGTCAAAGACAATTGGTGAAAGAAGAGATGAAAAAATATTTGATGAAACTGCTGTTGTCGGAGTACAAGAATTTGCATCAAGACTTCAGCAAGGACTTGTCCCCAACTTTGCTCGTTGGGCTGATCTTGTTGCTGGCATCGAAACACCACTCGAAGAAAGAGATGCATTAAATAATCAGCTTGATGATGTTACAGAATATGTTTTTGAGATATTACAAAACTCAAACTTTGCACAAGCAGTACATGAATCGTTTATGGATTTGGCTATTGGTACTGGTGTTCTTCATGTTGATGAAGGTGATGCTATTAACCCAATTAATTTTTCTGCCATACCTCTTCCTCATGTTGTATTAGATGTTGGACCAAATGACAGAATAGATCATGTATATCGAGAACGTAATGTAAGATATTCTGATCTACCTTTTTTGTTTCCTGATACTGATCTTGGACAAGAGCTAACCAACTATATAATGAGCAGTCCAGATACAAAGACAAAAATATTAGAAGTTGTTTGTAAAAATTACACAAAGCTAAACGAAGATTCTTTTTTCTGCATTGTAATAGAAACAAAAACAAAAAAAATTCTTAAGCAAGAAACTCTAAATGGTACAGGATCAAATCCATTTATATGTTTTCGTTGGATTACTTGTAGTGGTGAAGTATATGGAAGAGGTCCACTTCTCAATACATTGAGTGCAATTAAAACAACAAATCTAACAATACAATATATTCTTGAGAATGCGGCAATGTCTATTGCTGGTATATATCAAATGGACGATGATGGTGTTATTAATCCAGATACAATAAATTTAGTGCCTGGAACTGTTATACCTAAAGCACCAAACTCTGCTGGGTTACAGCCTATACGTCAAGCTGGATCAATGGATTTTGGTAACTTTGTTTTATCTGATATGAGAACAAACATAAAGAAAGCATTGTATAATGATATGCTTGGTAATCCAGAAAGAACACCAGCTAGTGCAACTGAGATAGCAGAAAGAATGGCTGATCTAAGTAGACGTATAGGATCTGCCTTTGGAAAACTGCAAGCAGAAATGGTACAGCCAATATTACAAAGAGTTGTATTCATACTAAAGAAGCAAGGACGTATCGAACTTCCAACACTCAATGGTAATCAAGTAAAGATAAGATCTGTTTCTCCACTTGCTCAATCACAAGCTAACGCTGATATAACTGCAATAGCAAGATGGTTAGAGCTAATTCAAACACAGTTCGGACCACAAGTTACTAATCTTCTTATTAATGCTGAAGAAACTGCCGCACACTTAGCAAAGAAGTATGGTGTTCCAGATTCTCTAATAAGAGATCCTGATGAACGTAGACAGATAATTGAAGCGGCACAACAGATGGCACAGATGCAACAGCAGATGCAACCACAACAACAACAAGGAATGACAAATGAACAAGCAAATTAAAGTAAGTTCTTTAGATGGATATCCCAGAGAACAATCCGCAGATGAACTTATATCTTTGAATTTTGCTTCTTTATTCAGCTCACCAAATGGTGCAGAAGTATTGAAGTATTTAAGAAGTATAACTATTGAAGCAGTACATGGATCGGCTGTAACAGATGAAGTTTTACGACATGCAGAAGGTAGTCGATACATAGTTGGTTTAATAGAAAGACGTATTCAACATGGACATAAGGTGAACAAATGAGTGAAGAACAAACACAAACAACAGTTGCAGAACAAATAGAAACAAACAATACCCCTACAACCCCTACAACTCCTACAAGTGAACCAACACCAGTAACAGAAGAACAGCCTATAGATTCTATGGGTGAACGACCAGCTTGGTTGCCAGAAAAATTTAAATCAGCAGAAGATATGGCAGAGTCCTACTCTCAACTTGAAGGTAAGATAAGTCAGAAAGAAGAAGATATAAGAACAAACATAATGAAAGAACTTGAAGCTGATGCCTACAAAGATAGACCACCTACTAAGGGTGAGTACATATTACCAGAGGGTATTGATGAGGAGCTTGCAAAGAGTAATGAGTTACTTGAGTGGTGGGCTGATCAGGCTTTTGAGAATGGTTATAGTCAAGATGAGTTTGCTGAAGGTATAGAAATGTATAGAAAAGTAGCAAACATTGGAATGACTGACCCACAAAAAGAAATGCAACAACTTGGCGACAATGGAAAAGAAAGAGTGCAAGCAGTTGAGATGTGGTCTAATAAGTTTTTTTCACCAGAACAGCATGCAGAGATAGCAAATCTCTGTGCAACTGCTGAAGGTGTTAAGGCAATGGAAACTGTTATGAATGCTTTGAAAGGTTCTTCTGTCTTACCAAATACTGAGGTAGCACCAAATCTATCTGAAGAAAACTTACGTTCAATGATGGCTGATGAAAGGTACTGGAATGTGGCAAAGCGTGATCCAGCCTACGTTGCACAAGTTGATGATGGATTTAAGAAGCTATATAAGTCGTGATCATAAAAAAGGGTAATCTTGCTCTTAGGCAATGTGACCCTACTGATGTTGAAATCATAGCAAATAATATGCGATTAGCAGATGTTCGAGAGTGTGCATTAGTTGGTGTTACACCGAAGATGGCACTTGAAGTTCCTTTTATTGAGGAAGGAGCAACTGGATTTACCATAACGCATAGTAATAAACCCATTGCAATGTGTGGAGTTACCCCAATGGATAACTACTATAAGATGGGCCGGATATGGTTTTTAGGTACAACTGATCTTCATGAAATGCCTTTGAAAGTATTTAGACATGCAAAAATTTGTCTGGCTTTTCTTGTAAAAAACTATGAAGAGGTGGAAAACTTTGTGCCTTATGATCATTGGGAAAACATTGCTTGGCTAGTAAAATTAGGATTTAAGGTAGAAAAAACACCATATTATCTCGATGATCACCACTTTTATCGAGTTTTCTATTGCAATTTTCAAAAAACTGATACAAAGATAGATAAGTCAAGACCCATAATGCATTGAGTGACCCCTAGGGATAATCACATTGAGATGCAAGAGGACAATCAAGGCGGTTAAAATTAACTTTTAATAGGAGCTGGAAATGGCGAATACAATTGATGTAGCGTTCATTAAGCAGTTTGAGTCTGATGTTCACATGGCTTACCAGCGTATGGGTTCTAAACTACGGAATACTGTGCGTACTGTTGGCAATGTAGCTGGAAACGTAGTTCGTTTTCAAAAGATTGGAACTGGTAGTGCGTCTACAAAATCTCGAAATGGTATGGTAACACCTATGGAACTTACACACACAACTGTGGAAGCAACCATGAACGACTTTTATGCGGCTGAGTACATCGATAAATTAGATGAACTCAAAACAAACATAGACGAGCGACAAGCTGTTGCAACTTCTGCGGCGGCTGCTCTTGGTAGAAAGACTGATGATATTCTTTATACTGCTATGGATGCTGGAGCAAACTCAACTCAATTACATGATACAAGTTCTGCTGTTGAAAAAGCAGATCTATTATCTGCATTTGAAACATTTGGTACAGCAAATATTCCAGAAGATGGTGGGCGATATATTGCTATGCACCCAAAGGGATTTGCAGACTTATTCTTAATTAATGAGTTTGCATCA
>TARA_R100000697_G_scaffold36253_1_pt1 | contig 14078 bp, 10 predicted proteins | sample TARA_R100000697 | Tara Oceans TARA_R100000697 (sample SAMEA2622788) | marine metagenome | biome: marine biome (ENVO:00000447); feature: surface water layer (ENVO:00002042); material: "saline water (ENVO:00002010), including plankton (ENVO:xxxxxxxx)" | depth 5 m
TTTTGACCTTGACACTATTACAGATGATAAAGGCCTGAAGATGCTAGCAGGTAAATTAGATGCAGCAGCAGGTGATAAATCATTCAAAGCATTTTTAGCGAAACCAGATGGTATGGCTACCAAAGAACAGGCAGAAGAAGGTGTTCCAACTATGCAAATGGAAGGAATGGAAGTCGCTTCACCTGCTCGTGGTGGAACCGCACCAATGGAAGACGAAGAAGAACTTTTCATGGCTCGTATGAGAACATAAACATAACACAGGAGATAATTTTATGAGTGAAGAAATCAGCACCCCTGCAGTAGAAGTAGCAGACGCCGGGACTGATGTTGCAACAGAAACAGTAACAACAGAAGTCAGTAAGGATGTAACGCCAGCAGATGTCTTGAAGCAAATGAAGCACAAGAAGAAAGCACACGGCGGTAGAGATAGAGTAGCAGAAGCGCTAGCCGAAGCGAAAGCCGGGCCAGCACCAGCTACACCAGATAACATAAGCTTGGATACTCTTGCAGAATCTGATGCTTTGGATGATGGGGGACATAAAGGTATCGATTTCAACCGAGTAATCGGTGATTTACCAGAAGATGCCAAGAAAATGTTATCAAACATACGTAGTGACTATACTCGCAAAACACAAGAGTTAGCAGCACAACGTAAAGAACTCGAAAGTATGCGTCAAACTTTACTTGATTCTCAGGTAAACGAAAATGTGCAGAAGTTAGCAGCCGAAGAAAATGTTGCATTGGACCCATACGATACACAATCCTTTGAAAAACGAATTGAACAAGAAGTGGCAAGACGACTAAATGACATGTTACAACCGATGAGGGAGGAACAAGAAGTAATTAAGCGTCGTGCATCTTTGGAAAAATTCAAGCAAGAAAATCCTGACTTAATGGATTACAAACTTGAAGTCGCAACACTTCTTAAATCTAATGAAAACTTATCTCTTGAAGATGCTTATCACATCGCCAAGGGAAGAGCCGTATCAGATGAAAACGCCAAGTTGAAAGCAGAGCTTCAACAGCGTCAGACTCGGATGCGCGAGGTGGGACTAAAACTTGGAAATGGAACCGTAAGGGGAAATAAAAAAGTGCCGAAACACCTCAAAAAAGCACATGAAATCTATGCTTGGTTGGAATCCAACAAGGGTAGGTGAAAAAAATGTGTATTACTATAGAACGCCCCAGTTTAATGCATCGTAATCTGGATAAGCTTGAAGACTCCACAGGAATAACTTCGACGAAAGATGTGAAACAATTAACTTATTATAAGCCTATTTAATTTTAGCGGAGGACTATACACATGGCTATTTCAAATGACGTATTGTCGTCAACACTCCGTATTCTTCTCGACGAAGAGGTCGACCAGCTTTATCAAGCTACTCCTCTTTTAGACAAGATGCGTGAACGAGGCGGCGTAGAAACTTATGATGGTGGACAAAAACTTGACGTTCCACTTATCTTAGAAGAACATTCTTCTATTACACAATTAGATTCAGGGTATGAACCTGTAAACCTTGCAGTTAAGGATTCACTTAGAACTGCTTCTTTCACCTGGTGTGACTTTGTTGCTCCAATCGTTATTACACGTTCTGAAGAACTTAGTAACAAAGGTGAACGTGCTATCATCGACATCGCTGAAGCTCGTATGAAGTCAGTAATGGGTGCTCTTAAACGAGAAGTAGAAAAGCAAATTCTTGCTAACGCTTCTTCTGTATTGACAAACCTAAACACCTTCAACGGTCTTTCAGCCGCTGACGGGGGTGCTGGTTCTGGTGGTAACTCTACTCAAGGATTCTTTGATAACGTGGCTTTCGGCTCTCAAACAGCTGGAACTAACGTTGGTAGTCTTTCTAAGGCAACCTTCGCACGTCTTCAAAATCAATTCGTAGATGATGCTGGAACTCTTGACCTTAGTTCAATGACTGACCTTTACATCAACTGTCAGCTTAACACTCCTGATGGAAGTGCTCCTGACCTTATTATCTGTTCTCCACAGTTCTACAAATCTTACAAAGCTAAGTTGCAGGCTCAAGAACGATACATTGATGAAAAGGTTCTTGATGGTGGACGATTGGCATTGGCCTTCAATGGTGCAATGGTTGTTGCTTCTCCATTCTTAGGAAGTGATGTTCAGAATCCTGCTGGAACTCCAGCTGGTAAAGAGATTATCTCAGCATACTACTTGAACACACGTTACATTAAGCTAGCATTCGATAGTGCTGCACAATTCGAGATGGATGACTTCGAACATGTTTCTGGTTATGCTTCACGTAGTGCAAACATCTACACTCGTATGCAAGTTTATTTCTCACATTTAGCTTCACAGGGATTACACTGTGACGCAGAAGCAGTATAGGGGTAAATCATGGCTACAAATACATTAATTCAAAAGTTATTCGCTAGCGACGAAAGTGGAGTTGGTGAAGATTCAATCAAAGTCTCAAACAGACAAGAACTTGAAACATTCTTCGCATCAGAAGCAATTGCTGATGGTGACCTTGTATGTCTTGACATTTCTAAAACCAGTGATGGTGATAAGATGTCATACGTCAAGAAGTTGAAGACTGATGCTGGTTTGACTGCTGTTGCAATCGGTATTGCTGACCAAGCTGCTATTGAAGCTGGTGACCAAATCCGTGTCGTTATCAAAGGCTTCAAAGCTAATGCTAACGTTGCAACTGGTGCTGCTGTTGGTGAACGTATTGTAGGAACTGCGACTGCCGGTCGTGGAGATGTTTTGGCGAACTCGTCAACTCTTCCTGCTCTTGCTTATGTTATTACAGAAGCAGCTGCTAACGTTGCTGATGTAATGGTCATCAAGCAGTTCTAGTCTAAGTTATACGTAGACACAACAAATTGGCCCGCTCGGCAACGGGCGGGCCATTATTTTAACTGAGGCAGAACATGAATCTAAAAGAAATGAGAGACTTTGTTGGAAACATCTTGGACTATACACCAGATGTAAATGCATACAATGAAGAATTGAATCGCATTATCAATGAAGTATACCTTGAGTTTGTTGTATCACAACCCTGGTATTTCTCACAAAAAACACTTGATACATACACAATTCCAGATGCTACAGCACCTGGAGTTATAACGCCTGCTCCATCAGCAAACAGTTTCTTTATACAATCCATAAGTTGCGCAACATTAGGCACAACCATCGGATTAAGATACAATGGCGGACAGATGAGCCATGAAGGTTCCATCTTACAAATTACAGGGGCATCAACTGCTGCAAATAACGGGTTGTATGTCATAGACAAAATAGATTTAGCAACTGATAAAATCTTTGTTAGTAAACTATCAAACCGTTCTGATAACAGACAACTAGTAACTTGGGAAGGACCAGCTGGTGTCGACCAGAACGTAACACTTACAGTTCAATCTAGATTTTTACGATTACCAAAAGATTGTGTGCAACTTCTTGATGTTGGTATAAGAAACATTCCAGAAGGCGGAACTGGTGGTATAGGTGAGATTTTTAATCTTACACGTCGCAATGATGAAAGACTATCACTCAGAATGGATGTCACTGGAACACCAACAGAATACGTTATGTATGACCAAATGCCAAACGGTATGCAAGACCACACACATTTTATACCTAGAGCCAATCAAGACTTTTTTGTAGATACAGTATCTTCTACACCAGGTTGGCCACAAGGAACCTATCAGTTTGCAATGGCATTTCAATGGCAAGGTGTTGAAGGACCACTAAGTGACCCAGTCGAGATAACAATCAATGAAGCAAACACAATACCACGTTTCAATACACGCGACACAGCAAAGTATGGATTCAGAGGTTTGAATAAAAGAATGTATGTAAAGTGTGTATCACTAACCGGTTACAATGCACAACTCTTCAGTGAAACATACTTCCGTGACTTGGCAATGATACCATTCAATAAACTTACAAATGCAGGTTCTGCAAATACTGATGGATTCATAATTAACGATAGTGAAACAGTTACACCTTGGCCGCAAGCAAACATACAAATCACAACGATTGATGATTGGAAAGCGATACCAAGACACAAAGCACCTATCAATACCAGGGGACGTATCAGATTACATCCAAGGACAACAAGCGAGTTACCTATTAGGTTACGGTATGTAGGTTATCCAATGCTTCTGGCTGATGACCACGATTCACCAGAGTGTCCTATTGATACACATCGTTACATAGTCTACAAATCAACAGCTGAAGCACTATTCAAACACAACAATGATGCTCAGTCAGCATTCTATTTACAAAAAGCGGAAAAGGAACTGCAGAAGATTGAAGAACGTTACCTTACCCAACGCTCTGCCTTTTATGTCAAACAGTCATTCCGTTCAGGACCTCTACGCCTGAAGCCATTCAGAACACTGACTAAGACAACAGGGGCGGACGGTTCATAATGAAAACAAATGGAAGAGCAGAATACAAAAGAATAAAAGGTATTTTCATCGGTTATCCGTCTCCACCAGATTCGGCAAACAGATTAGAAAATTTTAAGTATGACCCAAAGACTACTGCTTGGTCAAACATGTTGGGTTATGAAAAGTTTTTTAGTTCAAACAACAACTTCAATCCGTTCCAAGGTATACTGCAACGTGCTGTTGATAGTTTGTATTGTTTTCAGCAACACAACGGTGCAAGACAATCATTCTTGTTTGAGTCAAACGGCACTCTGTTTGGATTGAATACATCAACAAAAACTTTGGTAACACTCAAACAAAACAGATTGGTTCCAACACCAAATCAACCTCATACAAGTTACGAACCTTTTGGTCGATACTGTATTATTACAAATGGTTTTGATGGACCTATCAAGTTTCGTGGTGCACTAAAATCAGATAGAATCTTTGACTTGGGTTGGCGACAACAACCTGGAACACCAATTATCAGAAGTGTTGGACCACAAGATGGAGCACCAGCAACTTTCTTAGATGCAAGTTCTACCTTTTTCAATGACCAGTTATGGAATAATAATGACTCAACATTTACAGGTATGGGAAGCACAACTGCAGATGAAGAATTTAGTTACTCATACCGTGTAAGTTTTGTAAACGAATCAGGTTCAGAATCACCACTCAGCCAAGAATCAAATACAATGGTTGTAAAGATGAAATCTGTAACAAGAGGTGGTTCATCAGGTGTATCACGTTTTGGTTTGATTCTTGACATTCCAGTCGGTCCACCAGGCACAATAGCACGTAGAATTTATCGCACAAAAGGTGATGGTTCAAAGACTTATTTCTTTAATTCACAGTTGAACGAGAATGCATCTGTAACCATTACAGACTTCTTAGCTGATAATCAACTAGGGGCACAGGCTCCGGATTCATCAGATTCAATTCTGTTCCCTGCACCAGGTGCACGTTTTTCGGCTGCATTTAAGAATTGTTTGTTTGTAGATGGTGGTGAAATGGACCCAACGCGTCTGTATCACTCAACACCACTACAACCTGACACTTACAAATCAGATAGTTTCTTTGAAGTAGGAACAAGAGAAGGTGGTGACATTACAGGTTTGATGCCTTATTACAATCAATTACTTGTATTCAGACAAACAGCGATTGACTTGGTTCGTGGTGACCCTGTCAATGGTTTCTTCTTGGTGCCTTTCATACAAGGTGTTGGAACATTATCACCACATACAATTGTGCCGATTCCAAACTTAGGAATCATGTTTGCTTCTGACGACGGCATCTACCTGATTGCGGGAGGACTGGACGGCGGGAGTTCTTTGAAAATGGAGAAGATTTCAGTTGGATTACAGGAGTTCTTTGACCGTTTCAATCCTGACATGTTACCTTCAGCAGTTGGTGTTTATAGTCACAAAGAAAGAGAAGCACACTTTTACTTTGCAATCGATGGTTCTACAGACTTGAAGAAAGGTATTGTGTATCACGTAGATGCTGGAACATTTAGCACAAGAGGTATTGAGTTTGATGTAATTAACTGTTTGACAACAGATAAAGATGGCAACATACTCTTTGGTTTCAATGATAATACTGTCAGAGCAGGAGCAAGCGGCCTTACAGGTAGAACTGCAAAAGGTGGGATTGGTGTAATCAGTGGTATCAGAACACTTGGTGAACGACACGGTGATACAGGTAACGATACATTCGCAATCGGACCAAAAACACCTGGTAGATTTAGAAGTGCTTGGTTAGATTTGGGTAGACCACAAGTAAAGAAACATGTCAAGTATCTGTATCTTTATGTTTTCACAACTGGTAATTCAGTAATCACACCACGTGCTTGTAAAGATAGAGATTGGCAAGAGTTTGTTGAGTTAGATGGTCAAAGAATGCAGAGGCCAGACCACAAAGATAGTATAGTTTATGGTGACATTTCTGCTATTGAGTTATCAGGTGGTGCAGTTCAAGCAAAATACGATACAAACCAATTGTGGGAAGATAAGAAGTTTACATGTATCCGTTATGATGTGGGTATGAATGCAGTTCAAGACTTTGCTTTTGAGTTCGATACATTTGATTACATTGAGTTCATTGGTTTCGCGGTAGAATTTACAGCAGACGGAACGAAAACAATACGAGGAAAACAGTAATGCCGTATAGATGGACAAAAGAAGAAATAGAAAATGGACAGTTAGTTCAATCAAGACAGTTTGACATTGCATACTCAAACTACGTATCAGTCATCAATGGTGGTATTGATAGAGATAATTTACCAGCACAGTGTATCGACCCTGAAGTAAACTTAGTTGCAAACAGTCTAGGTAAAAGTGCAGTAGCAAATAACATACACAATCCATTCAGTCAAAACAATCAAGACTCAAACTATGGTGCACCATTCAGCACACAAAATACAAGAGGCAACAGAATTACAGGTTTAACTTATGGTAGTGCACCAGCACAAGAAGGTGACAACTTCTTCCAAGTCGGCTCAGTTAACGTTGAGTGTGAAGAGGGTATGTTAGAATGTAGCTGGAAATGCAATGCATACATTCCATTGTATTACGCATACTATAAAGGTTTTACAACAACAACACTAACTAGAAAGAGGTATCAATGGCAGATAAGAGTAAATGGAATTATTGTTTATGAATCACCTGCCATTTGTGAAGCCTTCTTTACTACAAACATCTCAACGCAGATACCTATTAGTAAGGGCACGCAACGTGTCGAAGTTCACGTCAAGCTACCTGGTAGAAGCAATGAGGACAACGGACAAGTTGTTCTTCAGTATTGGGGTGGGCAAATTTTTGCTTATAACACATTCAGGTAGGTATAAATGGGAAACGTAAAATTAGAAACATTCTATCCAAAGAACGAAGCAGTAAGTGCTGCGAAGATTAATAATAATAATGGTGCAATCGAAGGTTCTACTGCAGGATACAATCAAGAAAACGTAAGTCGTGAAGGTATTGACTTCAGACAGTTTGATAAGTCACCAATGCTTCTAGCAAGAAATGTTGTAGATTCTGGACAAGAACTTACAACAGGAACGACTGTAGGCACTGGTGCTAGATACAAAAGTTATGCACAATTCAACATTACACAACAACCAATCGCACATAACTCTACAGGTGCAACAGATACATCAGCTGGTAACGGCACAAAGGTTCCAATCCCAGGTGTATCATCATCAGTAGATGCGAGTGGTGTGCAACTTACAGGTGGTGAACTAATCAGAGTAAACTGGTCACTAGTTATCTGGGCAAACATACCAGCAAACGGTTCTCTAGCAGACCATGTTACAGGACTAATTGATGCAACAACAAAAGATGGTGGAACAGGTGCATCTCATCCGTATGGTAGTGGTATTGGTGAATGGTGTTGGTTAGTTTGGCCTCGTTTCAATACAACATCTTCAGCACTTAACAACAACGATTTTACAGATGCAAAAACTGCAGGGTTAGACCCAAACAGCACAAAACCTTATTTCGAACCAGGTATCGCACCATCGATTACAAATACAGGTATTGGTGACTTTGTTGATTTTGAAGAAAGACGGTGGGACCACATAATGGTTATTCCTAGTATGTTTCTGGCAGCAGGTAACACACCTACTGGACCAGCTTTACAACTCTACCATACAAATACTGTTGGATACTCTGCTCGGTCAAGCCCGGCTGCACTTGGTGGACCACAACTACGAAGCAGTAGTTTTTACATCAGAGTTCCAGATTTAGGTGGCTCACCAAAAACATTACATGGTGTCCAACTATACATCTCAGGTTATTGGAGAATGCACGGTAATTCTGCTGGAACTGGTATGGGTGGTGCACCAGATGCAGGTATGTTTTTAGAAAACGACCCTTGTAATCCATCAAGAGTAAATTCAGGTGGCGACCCAATACCACAATACGGTGTCGCTGGTGAACTACACATTGAAAGAACACACATCAATGTATCAGTTCATAGAGATAGTAACGGATAGGAGACAGAATGCCATACGTTAGAGCACATACATTTTCACCAGGCGGAAACATTAGTGGGACACAAAACAACGAAAACATTGTGAAACTAAAGAAACACATCAATGGTGGTATCGTTGCAGGTGACATTAGTGATGTAACACGCTGGGGTGAAGCAAAGCACATTATGAAAGGTATGTATTTTGGAACAGATAATACACACGAAATGACAACTGGTTTGTATGCAGGACCAGCTCTGGCTGATTTACCAACATTCAATCCTGGTTACATGGGTAGATTCTTAGGTGACATTACTGAGGATAGAGAACCTATCCCTGGTGCTGGTGTAAGTTTCTATCTAGAACACGAAGCTGACATACTAATTGACATGATGATTAGTCCACGTGGTGCACCACTATTAGCTACTGCAATCGTTGATGCTGGACGTTTAGAATTTAGATTGGATGGTTTTGCAAACAATACATCATCATCGTTTTTTATGAAAGAAATAGACATTGATACTACCGGAACTTCAGTTGACATTGTAGGATTCTATCGTCGACGTTTCTATCAGCACAAACACATGTTTAGAAATGTAGGTGCTGGTTATCACATCTTTCAATTGTTTGGCAACACGAGTTTACGTGCTGTCCCACTTAAATTTTTCACTTACAAACTACAGGCCTTTTACAAGGTGTAAAAAAATGGTATCTATAGGAGGACTAAAATGGACCCTTTAACAATCGCACTCATTGCTGGTGGAGGACTTGCTCGAGGAATCGGTGGAGCGATTTCTCAAGGTGCACAGTCGAAAGCATTGTTTGGCGAACAACAACAAGCAAGACTTGCAGAATTAAGAAGATTAGAAGAAATGAATGCACTAGGTCTGACAGGCGCAGAAAGACAAGCACTAGAACAAGCATTACTCAATCCAGCACAAGCAGCACAAAGAGAACAGAATCAACGTAATCAAGCATTACTCAGTTCTTTCAATCTAGGTGCAAGTAAAGGAATAAGAGACATCTTGGCAGCACAAGAAGGACAACAAGCTCTGGCTGGAAAAGCAGCAGAAAAGGTAGCAGCGGCTCAACTCAAAGCACAACAGGCAGATGAAAAAGAAATGCGCGCTTTGGAAGCAAGACAAGATGCTGCAGCAGGTGCACAACAGGCTGCAATCGGTGCTTTTGTTGGTGGACTTGGTGGTGCAGCAGATACCGCACTTCGTGCACAAGCATTATCAGAAATGACAGCTTTACGTGCTGGAAGCGATGTAGGTCTGGATGCAACTACAATAAAATTATTGGAGGAGTTCTAAGATGGCTGAAGGAACGATTGGTAATCTTTACAACCAAGCTTATCTGCAAACACACGAGCAACGAATGGCGATGGCTATCAAAATGGCTGAGTCTGAGTTTACCACTCTTGCAGATAGAATTACATTATTAGAAAAGAAAGTAGCTGATTATGAAAGAGCGATAGCTGGTGACTTTAGTTCACCTGGTTCTTCAGCTGATAATGCAGCCACAGCTCGATTGAGATTGATGCATACAGTTCAGGCTGAAGTAAACAAAAGAACTGACAAAGCTATTCAGGAAGCAGAAAGAAGTTTTGACATCGCACGTTTTAATGTTCCAGGTGCACAAGAAACAATGGCTGCAAAGATGCGTGCTGGTTCTACAGTATCATCTGCTGTTGATGCAGGATTGGCCAACTTAGGTGGTAAAGGTGCAGGTAAGAATAATTTACAAAGAATCATAATCGCAAAAGCATTGTTACAGGCTGCAGAAAATGCGGCAACAACTGCTGGTAAAGCTTCATCATTCAATCGCAACCAACAAAGAACACGTATCGCGGCTGCTTATGGTATTGATGCAAACGACATGATTGCAAATGAGGAAACTCTAAAAAGACGATTTATAGAAACTCGAAAGAAAGAAATCAAAGCTACAGTTGGTGCAACAGAACTTTCAGATGCAGACAAAACAAAGCTCGAAGCAGAAAAAACACAAACTCAAGAGCAACTAGATAAGTTACGTCAGCAGATGGCAGACAGGTATGGTGATGATGTAGACTTTGGTGAGTTGATAGAACGTGGTCGACAGATTTACAATGAAAGACTTGGACCTATTTCTCGTGAAGATAAGAAGATACAAAGACAAATACAAAGAATGACCAAAGTATCACCTCGTGCCAGACAAAATCTTGCTGCACTAGAAATGGTTGCAGTTGATGATAGAAGAATCGATTTGATTGGACGTCTTGATGCTGCTGGTGTAGAAGACAAAGACAACGTTCTTGCAGCTGCAAATGCCATACTCGAGGCAAAGAAAGCAGGTAGAGATACAGTGCCATTTGACTTAGCACTTGAATTAACAAAAGACGAAGACAAAGCTTATGAAGCACTAGGACTCGCTTTCAGAAAATTTGCAGCTGACCAAGCACAAGGTGATGCTCTTGCTCGAGAAAAAGAAAAACAGAAACAACTCAAGCCACAAGAAACAGATGCAAAAGAGGCAATCAATGTTGCACTTGCAGAACAAGGACAGAGTGGTGATGAATTCTTAGATAGTATTAACATAGACTTTGACCTTTCAGATTTGTTTGCAAAAAGAGTAAAGACAGAATCAGCAGAAGAATCCAAAGAAAAAACAGATAACTTCTTAGATGGTTTACTTAACATCTTCAAAGGACGTAAAGATGTAACTAGACGACCTTTTACAGCAACAGAGAAAGCTGCACAATCTGGCTCCAAGATTACAAAAGTTACTCCAATCAAAGAAATGAGACCAAGCAATAGACCAGAGGAACCAGAAATGCCAGTAGGTGACCCAGTCAAAGAAGCAGCTAAAGGTCCAAAACAGCCGTTTGACCCGAAAATTTACACCAAAGATAATCCATTCGTTCAGCTCAATTATGATGATGGAAAGAGAAAAGGAACATACTCATACTTCATTAAACCTGATGGTGGCTATGGTATGATTGGACTCTCAGGAAAAGAAGTAGACATTTCAGGAAACCAAAAGGCTCTTGATGAGGCACAAGCAGAGTTTGACAAACTAAAAGAAAAGATGGAGAAGTAGATGCCAAATCCAGATGGTTCACCAACGGCTGATGAACTAAACAAACTTAGTGAAAGCCAGAAACGATACTACCAGATGTTACTTGATGAAGAGGACGTCACTGGTGCAAATAGCTTTGTTAGTTCTATAATTTTTGAATTACCAGAAGCAGAAGGTGGTTCTTCGTCACCTCAAGGAAACATAGAAGTTTTGCCATCATTGACACCGAAACGTGTAATACCAGGTTTGTCAGACCCAGGCACATTTGTTCCTGCTCCTGAAATGACAGCAGAAGAAGCAAGTAAAGATGAGTTTATGGCAGGTCCGCTTATCATACCTTCACTGCTTGATGATGCATCACAGGCTTCATACAATGCTGCTGTAGAACGATACAAAGCAGAAGGCTTTCCATCAGAAGAAGATTTTGGTCGTGTATTCGAAGCAGAATTCAACATGATTTTTGAGAATGAAGGTAAAACAGTTCCAGTCGGTCTTGATTTAACTAATCCAGATTATGGTGAATACCAACTACGTTTACTAGAATACTCAGACCAAAGAATGCCAAAGGTTACTGCAGAATCCAAAGCAAAAGAAGAAGTGTTCGGTGTTAAGTCACCAAGAAAACCACGTGCTGTTGGACCATTTGCTGTAGAACCAACACCAGTTACTCCAGGTCTTTTACAAACGCAACCAGAATTACAAGCAGAAATGACGCTAGGTCAGGTTGCAAAAGATGCGTTATCACCTCAGACTCTTGTATCAGGTGCTGCAGAAAGAAGAAGAAAAGCAATCCGACAGATACAGAAAGAAAACTACTTCGAAACTGTTGATGAAGTGCGAAGCATGATTGAGTTAGAAAACATTCAGTTTGATGATGACTTGATGGCTGAATACAATGAAGCACTAAAGAAAGGTGAAGAAAGTGCCAAACAATACTTACGAGAAAACGTAAATGCTGATGTCGAAGAAGCAGAGATGCGATACTTCGAAGAATACTACAAAGCACAAGCAATTGCAATCATAGTTGCAGAATCAGGACAAGACCCATCAATGGTTGCAATGACGTATGATACTGATTCACTTGACTTAATAATTCCAGATGAAGATGAAAGAGCTGCAATAAAGAAAAAAGCAGATGTAGGTGCAACAAGACTTACAAGACGTCACATTCATGACATGACAGGTTATAATGAAGACGATAAACGGTATGGAAAGGATACTCCAAAAGAAGCTACACTAAAAGAAAGGTTTCCTCGTGCAGAAGAAGATACCGGTATACTCGAAGATTTGAAAAGGACAGGTGTATTTGCACTAGAAAACCTTACAACAACTCGCTATGATGCAAATGCTAGACAAAGATTCTTTGACATGGGTATCACAAATGACCCTGATGCTATTACAGAAACTTCAGGTATGGCACTAGTAAGAGACATAAACCTACCACTCAGAGCTGTTGTCAATCCTGCAATTAGTGGTTTAGAAAACTTAGGTGTTATTGATAGACTGGATGCAGAAGAAGAAGTAGACACAATGCTTCCAGCAAAAAGAGTAGAACTTACAGAAGATGCTGAAGGTTTGGATGTTGTTGATGCTTATCTACGTGAGATACTGGTAGAAACTGCGACAATGAGAACATTAGGTAATGACCTTGGACAATTGACAAACATTGCTGGTGTAGAGATTGATGATGGTGCACGTGATTATCTTGTTGGTGCTGGAACGATTGCAGAATTCTTTATTCCTCTTGTTCCAGGTAGTAAAATACTTTCAGTGCCATCAAGAACTGCTGGCTCGCTGCTACAAAAAGGGACAGTAAAACTAGGAACGAAACTACAGAAACCTGCATTAGTAAAAGCAGCACCAGTAATCAGAGAAGGAACAGAATTTTTGGTTGATACAATCGGTTCTGGTGGTAATCTAGTCTTTCCAGTTGCTCGAGGTGCAAAAAAGTTAACATCAAAAGCAGCAAGAACCACACCACTGACAAACACAAAACTACGTTCAGCAGGTGTAGCAGGTAAGTTAGACAATGGTGACGTTGTTGCTGATGCTATTTCAACTAGTCGACTTGAGGACTTAGTTACAGATACAGCAACTGTAAGAGCAAGAATAGCTGATGAGATTGCAGACCAAACAGTAGCACTAGAAGCAAGAGCAAGTGGTGCAACAGGTAGAGAGATGCAAGACTTAGTATCTGATGGTTTGGTAAGTCAAAGAAGTGTGAATCGTGCAATGATTATTGAACCGCAAGAAGCTGGTAAATTAATCGATGACATGATAAAAAGTGGTGATTCTTTACTTGTTCCAGCAGCAACATCAGCATCCAAAAGAAGTAAGTCAGCTTTCACAGCAACTGAAGATTTGGCTGAAGATTTGTTTGATAATCCAGCACGTTCTAGAACTTTTCAATCCAGCGAATCAGTTACAGCTGCAAAACAAGCAACAAGAAGTGTTGTAATAGAAAAATTATTAGATTACGGTCTTGGTGATTATGTTCTTGTTACAGATAGAATCATAGCTTCAAACGAAAAATTTAGACAGATACTACCAGAACTTAAAAAATACATGACAACTGATGGTAAGTCTGCATTCTTCAACGCAACAGATGATGGTTTTATAATCAACACAAACGGTTATA
>TARA_R100000697_G_scaffold8719_2_pt1 | contig 14035 bp, 24 predicted proteins | sample TARA_R100000697 | Tara Oceans TARA_R100000697 (sample SAMEA2622788) | marine metagenome | biome: marine biome (ENVO:00000447); feature: surface water layer (ENVO:00002042); material: "saline water (ENVO:00002010), including plankton (ENVO:xxxxxxxx)" | depth 5 m
TTAGATCGCAGAAATTGCGTTGTAGGATTGGTTGAGAAGGGCATGGCAAAGAAAGACGCGACTGGGTTCGTGGTCGGCTAGGCTCGAGAGGGTAGGCAATTTGCTTACCCTCTTTGCTGAAAAAAATTTTTTTTTACTTGAAAAAGGGGGGCTAACCCAAGACAATATAATTATATGAAATACAAAAATAATACAGAAAAAGTACAGTACGCGATGAACCACGGCTCACCGCTTAATCAAATAGTAGTGCTATCAGCTATTGAAAAATACTGCGAGCAAGTCGCCAATAAGAAGAAAGCACCCAGTAGTTGGAGCAATGGTTTTGTTAGTTGGAACGCGTGGAAAGCATCCTGCGCCGACGTGCTAGAAAGGATACGTAAATGAGAACATATATATGCAAGGCAGAGATATCTGTAAAAGTTCAAGCAGAAAATGAATCAGATGCAATACTGCAAGTATCTAATAAAAGAGATCTACCAGATTTTTATTGGGAAGTTAAAGAAGATAAATTAACAGAACCAACAGAATAATTTTATGAAAACAAAAGAAAAATACAAAACATACAATAAAATAACAACGGAGCATCTCGCGCTAGAGAATTCGTTTGGCACAATATACGAAGACCCAGAGGTCTTGATTAATTGCACTATTGGCATCAAAGACCACACCTATGGTTGGTTCGAGTACTACGACGAAAAGACTGGAGGCAATGAGTGGCACGCCGAAGGCGGTCTATGGTTCGAAGACAAGAAGGTCATCGACTACGACGGAGTTTTCTGTCTCTCTCAAGGGGTCATTGAATTGCTGAAAGAAAACGGATACGACACATCGGAGGTAGAAGTATGATTAATGTAATAGATATAGAACAATACGAAAACGGATATCTTAATTTTGAAGAGACAATCAAGTTGTTCGCGCGTCTTATAGAAACAAATGAAATAGCGCACTTACAGGGGAGTTACCAACGCACTGCGGTGGACTTCATGAACAGGGGTTACATAATGCACGACGGAACAATTGACTGGGACGTAGTGCAGTGCGACATCGAAGAAGCAGAGTACGACGCTTTTCTTCGGTACGAAAAAGATCTAGCGAGGTGCAGATAGTAATGAGTCACAAAGATAAATTAAACGAAGAGGTTGACGATCTCACAAATGAGATCATGGACAAGATCAGAGACGTGCTATCGAAATACGAACAGCACTTTCCTGAATGGGACGACGACAGACTGCAGACCAATCTGGACGACTACATATACGGCAGAATACATGACGAAATACTCTACGCTCTGCATCCGCCAGAGCCTTTGGAATACGTCTCGCCCGACGAACATTTAAGCACCGCATACTGCGATGCAATCAAAACAGAAAGGAATAAATAAATGCAAAATAAAATTATAGAATATCAAATCGAAGACTGGCTAGGGAGCGACGACACGCTTCAGAAAGCACTTGAATGCCTAAAGGAAATTGCAAATGGCGATTACAAGCCAGAAGAGTTCAGGCAAGATGTATACGACTACGCAGGGGAATAAAACAAATGAAATTATCAAAAGAAACAATACTTAGAGGAACAGTCGCTAAGTTGGATAAAGAGGTGCAGGATGCCCTCGACCAGAGCGAACCGCATGATTACTACGAGAGGCTTGAAAGGATTGAATCGCTAGTGAAGGAGTTGAAACCACTAGCGAAGGATATAATGATCCTGTCCATGACCGCTTACAACACAGGCTACTCTGATGCCATGTCGGGTGACCCTTACAATTGTCCGTATACAACTAAGGACGAACGATCCGCCGACTACGCTTTCGGCTTTCAAATGGGACTAAAGGAGTACGAAGAATGAAAAGAGCAACTATTGGAGACTCGATACTGGACAGTATCTGCATTATTGCAGACGGAAAACTCACTCACGAGTGGAAGGAAGAAGACAGGGAAGTGCTTGATGACGAGAAACTTAGCATCGGCGGTCTGGACATTGAGAAGGACGGCAGAAGCTGTTGGTTCGATACCTGCATTGGCGATGTTTCGTATGACCTGTTCAGCAACAGGACGATCATTTACTTGGAGATATGGGACGACCCAGACGCAAATCCAGATACCAAGCAGGACTTGACTGAAGAAGACCTGTTTTTAGATCCAGAGTTTTATCTCTGGATGGAATACGCAAGCGAGGAGTCCCCGAAATATTCTATCAGAATTGAGGTCGGCAAGGACAAACCAAATCTAGAGAGAGTGGTCACAATGATTCATCTCGACGAAAACCAACAAATAACAGAAAAGAACAAATGGAAAGGAGGTAACAATGGGTAGATATTACTCAGGAGACATAGAAGGTAAATTCTGGTTCGGGTTGCAACCATCGGACTGCGCCGACAGGTTCGGCTTGGTAGGTGAAGCCCCCAATTACTTGCACTACTACTTCGACCTAGAAGAGTTGCCCGAAGTCGAAGCGGAAATCAAGCGCATCGAAGACAGCATCGATGAAGATAAAATTAGAAAGGTGATTGAATCAAACGACTGCATGTGGAATGATGAATTGCTCAAGAAGAATGGAATAGATAAAATTCAGCTCAGAGCATATGCCGACCTAGAGCTTGGCAAGAAGATCAGAGAATGCATAAAAGAAAACGGAGAATGCAACTTCTCAGCAGAATTATGAATACAGTAAAAATACATACAGCACAAATAGATAAATACATCGAAGTACTAGGATTGGATGCACGTGAACAATTATGCAGAATGCAATATGGGCAACTTGGGCATCCGCATCCGTACCTTCGGGTTCGGGAGGTTATAGAAGCCTTGAAGTCTTGCAAACCCAGGACTGCAGAGGACAGGTTCGCATTGCTCGAGAGGGGCTACACCTTCTATTGGTTCAGTGCAGAAGGAGATTGCACAGGTAAGGTGCACAAGTACTGCAGTGTAAGCTCCCCTTCAGGACAGAAGCTAACGGACATATCGCATGGTTTCGAGAGCCTCGAGGAGGCTTTGGACTTCGTACTGGACATGGAGGAACACGAGGGTGCACTGGAGCGATGAAGACAAACCACCACCTACTGACTACGTTATTGAAATATTGGAGATTTGTATAATAGTATTCATTATAGTATACGCTTGCTGTTCTTAGCAGAGAATATAATCCGAAAGAGTACGTAAGTCAAGATCGACCAGCGAAGATTCTCAGCCTTGACAAAAGGTTGGGAATCTTTTTTTATACGCAAATGCCTAGCATAAAACAGAACAGGGGGGTAATCTGTGCGCGGTAAAAGGGGGCAGACCTACGATGATTGGGTAGGTTCGGAATCATGGAAAGGCGGCCAGGAAGCCGAGGATGCCTTTGGAGATCTCGTGAGGGTAAAGTACCCAGAGGTTCGCCGATCGACCCTTGAGGAGCAATACAGGCACATTGACTGGGTCTGTAGCGCAGGGAGCATAGACGTGAAGGCGCTGAAGTCCAAGAACAGAGGGACAGCCAAGGACGAAGATACTATATGGGTGGAGTTCAAGAACAACGTAGGTGCACCTGGGTGGTTGTACGGAGAGCAGGACTTCGTTGCATTCGAGGGCCTTCAGGACTACGTAATAGTTAGAACAGGGGCGTTACGCCGACTTGCAGAAAAGTTATGCAATACCGCAGAATTGGTTGACTTTGCAGAATTAGCTTTGTACAAGGGATACAGCAGGAGAAACCGAGATGATCTAATTTCTATGATAAAGAGATCGGATTTATTCACAATTGTTCACAAAAAACTAAAGAAAAGATGTCACATTTCTACAAGTACAACGCAGGAAAACCTGAATTTTTAGAAGATATCAGAACGCCTGCACAGGCGAAGAAGTTAAAAGGCGTAATGCCTAGTGTAACAACTGTTCTATCTGTAATAAAAGATCCCTTTCTTAACGATATATATCAACCCAGAGAAATAACAAGACTTGCCAGGGAGAACCCTGATTTATCCTGGGGCGAGATAAAAGATCTAACTTATGGCTTGCGTGCGCACCCCACGACTGCAGAGATGATACCATCGTCCGAGTTCGGCACAGCAGTGCATAAGCGCATAGAGGATCACGTTCTTGCCGATATAAATTTCAAGAGGACCGACCCAGAGTTGAATGCATGGGATGATTGGGCGGAGCCCTTCGTGCAGTGGTACAGAAAAGAAGGGGTAAAACCAATAGCCGCCGAGTACATGATCGGAAACCCAAGAATCAAGATTGTAGGTAGTGTAGATTTTATTGGTAGGGACAGGGGCGGAGAAGTGTTCCTTGCGGATTACAAGTGCAGATCGAACTGCAAAGGCAAAGCAAAAGTATATGACAAAGATCTTTATCAGCTCGCAATTGAAGCATGGATGTTCAGAGAAGCAGTGAATCCAGTGCTTAACTACATCCCAGGTTGTATTTCAGTATGCATTGACAGCGATACTTGCGAGCACTACCATAAGGTATGGAGCCCAGAGGAGATCCTGCATGGTATTGAAGTAGCAAAATTATGCAGTAAAATTTATTGGAAAACTAGAATGCTAAACAAAAATGATATACGTAAAAAGAGACAAAGAACCAACTGATTACATTAACGAAGCGTCAGATGAAGCTATAGTATTTCACGACCTAGATGAAGCCATAATAGGTCTGAACCATAACGGCGAACTTGTGTATCACTACGATAAGATGCACGAGATATTTATGCAGGACCATGGCATGACTAGTGATGAAGCTATAGAATGGATTGACTACAATGTAATAGGCACTATGGCTGGCAAGGGATTTCAAATTCTCTTCACCTAGTGCAGAAATACACCATTGTATACAGCAGGACTGAAATCGAAGATCAGGTCATGCAAACGACAAAATGGGCGCACGACGAAAAGAAAGCTCTATCCTATTTACTCAAGAATAAACCATCCAAAGACGGCTTCTGTGTTTTCAAAAGAGGCGGAACAGGTAAAATAATTTCAATACAAGAAACAAAAGAATAATGCAAGGACCAAAGAATACAGATGCAGAAGAAGCTGTGCTGTGCTGTTGTTTGATGGATAACTCCGTCTACGATAGTATTAGTGCAATCTTAAATGCGAAGGATTTTTATTCTTATAGTAATGCTATAATGTTCGAAGCCATTGCCGAATTGGCGAACAAGGGTGCAGGGTTCTCAGAGATAGAATTGTTCGAGCTACTCAAGCGACAAGGCATAGAAGAAAATGCAGGAGGGTTAAGCAACATCTTGCGCATACAGCAAAAGGTTGAAACACCAATGCAAGTGCAGAGTTACGCAAACATAGTCCGAGAGAAGTCCAGGCTTAGAAAGATAATACGAGCGTCCAAGGTATGCATGCAGTCCGCAGAAGAGGACCAAGATCCAGATGAAATCATTGCAGAGATGGAAAAACAATTGACTGATTTAATGCACAACGGAGCAGATCAAGATAGCAGTATATCAAGCGCTACCGAATTGCTAGTTGAAGATTTCAAAAAGATGCAGGACGGAACTTACGTTACTAATTCTATGCCAACTTACATACAGCAACTAGACGAAAAGTTGAGCGCAGGTGGCATATCTAATGGAGAAGTAATGGTAGTTGCCGCGCCGACTTCCTGCGGTAAAACCTGCATAGCTTTGAACATTGCTCTGCAGAACGGAGTATCGCACAGTAAACCAGGGTTGTACTTCTCGTTTGAGATGCAATCTAAGTCCCTGGCAAAGAGAATGATACAGACTTGCTCTGCTGTGAATCTGGACCGCTTCAGGGACGGAGTGCTTCCTCCTGAAAGTCAAAAGCGCGTATGGGAGGCTACAGAAAAAGTGCAGGCATCCAACATATACACGGAGCACTACGTGCGCAATGTAGAGGAGCTAAGATCAAAAGCTCGCATGCACAAGCGCAAGCATTTCATAGAATGGATTGTTATTGATTACTTGCAGTTAGTCCCATGGGACAGTCGTATGAAGAAGCACGATGCAATAGCAGAGATTAGTCATCAGATAAAACTTATGGCAATGGAGCTTGACTTGCCAGTGATTTTGCTGGCACAAGTAAATCGTGAAGGAGCAAAGAGAGAAACTGGATTGACTTTGCATGATTTAAAAGACAGCGGAGACATTGAGAATGATGCAGATATTATTTTGTTGCTATGGCCCAACGGCGAAGATACAAATGCGGCTAGGGTGCACGATGCACAGCATGGTTCTTACATATCAATAAAATACAACATAGCAAAACAACGCGAGGGTGAACGCGACCAGTACGGAAAGTTCATGTTCAAAAATTACATAGGGAGATTCAGATAATGATTACAATAATACAATTAGCGCTAGTACTTATTACTATCGAAAGCGGCGGCGATGACGCGGCTATCGGGGACAACGGAAAGGCTTATGGATGCTTGCAAATTCATTCTGCTTATGTTCAAGATGTAAACAGGATACTTAAAGAAGATTTATACACGCATGAAGATGCCTTCAACAGGGATCACGCAATAGATATGTTTTTAATTTATTCATTGCACTACTGCACTGCAGAGCGCCTGGGAAGACAGCCAACTTTAGAAGATTTTGCCAGGGTGCACAATGGTGGGCCCAACGGATATAAAAAACAATCAACGAAGAAGTACTGGGAAAAAGTACAACAAAATATACTATAACAAATGCCAGAAAATAAAGTTAAATCCATATACAGTATTAACTCAGAAGAAGTTCTTAGTAGAGGTCTAGAAGCCATGACCAAGTCATGCGAAGCTCTTACTAAACAAAACGAGATACTGAATAAAGATATAGAGAACCTGAAGAAAAAAATTGACATGCTTCAGCATAGACTCTTATCTAACGCCGAAGAAAGGGAATAATTATGATAGAAAACGACAAAGAAAGAATACAAACCAGGATAGATATGATACGTGCCGAAAGTCGCGTGCTTACTTACAAGATAGAGCGCATGCTAGAACAACGTAAAGCTCTCTCCAACGAAAAGCGCAGGTTGAAAGATTTAATTCTTGAAGAGGAAGCAGAAAATGTCACTTCCTAGTTCTGGCAAAATGTCGCACTTCGACACTGGAGCTGTGCGTGATGCAATGCAAAATAAGGGATTGCCTAGCCAGATGCCGATGTCTGCTCTCAGGGCCGCCGCAAGGAGGTTCGAGGACGGAGCAGAGAAGTACGGTAAGGACAATTGGAAAAAGGGTATACCCTTATCCAGGTACATAGATAGTATTTACAGGCATCTGTGGGACTTCATGGACGGAGATCAAGAAGAAGATCATTTAGCTGCAGTTATTTGGAATGCCATGTGCCTGTACGAAACAAAAGATAGGATCGACGAAGAGGTTCTGCCAGATTCTCTTGATGACATTGGCATATAATGCAATACATAAAGCAGAGCGATTTAAGGGATTGGAGAAATGCTAACAGCACGAACAAGTGCCCTATTAGTCGAGCTGACATGGAAGATTGCGTAGTTGATCACTCGCACGCTACAGGAAAAATAAGAGGAGTCCTGCACAGGCAAAGCAACGTACTGCTCGGAAAAATAGAGAACGCCTGGAAGCGATACGTACAGAAAAGTAGCGCAATAGAATTACCTCAAGTTTTGCGCAACATGGCGGATTATCTGGAAAAAGAAGACTTGGACCTGTTGCATCCTTACGGAGCTACACAACTTAGTAAAAAATTCTCGGTAAAAAAAATGCAAATACAAGAAAAAATTTTACTTGACCTTGGTTTTAAGAAATCAGATATTAAAGATCTTAACAGCAAGGAAAGAACAAAACTTTTCAGAAAGAAAATAACCGAAAATAAATATGAGTCATAACATAAAGCAAAGATTGCAAGGAATACAAGTTTCCTTGAAAGCTCCAAAGGGGCAAACTAATAAGTTCGGAGGGTACAAATATCGCTCCTGTGAAGATATACTAACTGCAGTAAAACCACTTCTATCTGAGTGGGGTTGTGTCCTTACCATTACAGATGATGTAATAGAAGTTGGCAACAGGTTGTATGTGAAAGCAACTGCTGTATTAAGTGACACCGAGACGGATAAATCACTAAGCGTAAGCGCATATGCCAGAGAGTCCGAATCAAAGAAAGGTATGGACGATGCGCAGATTACTGGTAGTGCTAGTAGCTATGCTCGCAAGTACGCATTGAATGGTTTGTTTGCCATTGATGATACTAAGGATCCAGATGCCACAAACAAACACGGTATGGACCGCCCAAAAGATCCAGGCTACAAAAATTATGCTAATGATAGTTCAAAAAAATCAAAAGATCTTTTCTAACCCACAACAAATATGCAATACGATAATACAAACACAGGTGCATCCTTCAAAAACACCTACAAAAAGAAGGAATCACAACCAGATATGACAGGTACACTTAACGTAGAAGGCGTTGAGTACCGCATGTCAGGTTGGTTTAACGAAAGCGACAAAGCAGGTAAATACATAAAGTGGAAAGTCGCAAAGAAAGACGAGGACAATTCGCCGAAAGACGAGTCCTCTCCGTTCTAAAATATTAATCTCTGAGCGAGGGGGGCTTCCTCCTCGCTTTTTTTTACGATGCCTAGAAATATTAATCTACCAAAAGCCAGGGTCTACATCAGGGAAGATATGTGGGGAGGTTCTCCGCATAGTTTCAAAGAAGCCTGGCTAGTGTCGGTCAGAGCCCTTCGGGGTAGACCTTTTTGCTTTCAGGTTTGGGTGGACGATTGCTGTGCCTGTTACGACAAAGTGCGCCCAGATTGTTTGTACTGGAAGAAACCAGAGGAGGGGGATGAACCCTATGATCTGGTTGACATTCAAATGTGGGAGTGCCTTAGCAGTGACCTGGAGTTATTTCAAAAAGCACAACTCGCCGACGTTCCTATGCTAGTGAACATGGGGGATGAAATGGTGCAGGGAAACTATTGGTTCACGATAGATTGCTTGCCCGAAAAACAAGCCCTGGGGTACATCGATGTAGGAGATGCTGAACTTCTTGACGAGCACAAAGAAATGAACGTAGTGCGCATGCACAACGGCCAAATTGCAATATATCCAAACAACAGGCTGAAGTGGATTCCCGAATCCCTATCCTCTGAAGAAGCAATAAAAAAGAAGCCAACTTGGAAGGTTGCTGAGAATGCAATATGGGACAAAGAGTGGCTAGAACAACCGTACGAATTATATGGAGACTTAGATTGGAGCTATTAAAATGAAAGCAGAAACATTAAAAAGTTGCGTAAGATACTTCGAAAAAGTAATAATGAATGAAGTTAAGCAAGCGCACACTTATGATAAAATAGAATTAAGCGACTACGCTAAAGAATTAGTAGATAAAAAAGAAAAAAGTATGCGCTTTGAGTTGACAAGTCATGCTAAGGCTCTTTTAAATAAAGATGGCAAGAATAATTTTGCATAATTATAATTGCTCATTAATATTAGTCATAGAATAATACCCCTAGAGTGAGGTAAGTCCAAAGGGTAACCTTGGACAGGTCTTATTCGCCTTGTTCATCCCTCACCAGCCTCCATCGACTTTTGTCGGTGGGGGTTTTTTATAAGGAGCGAAGAAGTTTGGCTACTTCTTTGTTTATAACGCCCTTGCGTTTGAACTCGTAGAACATTGCACTGTTTCTGTGCGCTCCTATGTCCCTCAGGACGCGTACACGTTCTAGTATGCTCATGTTCATTAGAAGCTTGTCCTGAGGCGTTCTACCGCGCTTCTCGTCGTTTATACGGCGATTATGCTCTCTTTCTAGGGATTCAGCCAAGAAACGACTCTTAGCGTCTCCTCTGCGTAATTCACGGATCTCTGCAAGGGTTTCGGCCCTGCTCTTACCTTCAGCTATTTCTGAGTACTGCTCTCCTGTTGTCTTTTGCACTCCACGTTGGAATGGTTGAAAGTCCATACCGCTAACAATGCGGAATACGTCCGTACTACGCACTCCAGCTTCACGCAGTACGTTAATTCTTTCTTCTTCGGTGTAACCAAAAGCCTTCAGACGATCAAACGATTCCGAAATCCTATTGTAGGATGCCTCGGCTTGCTTTACTGCTCTTCTGTAGGATTGCTCCAATTCATTTTCACTTAGTTGATCGGACTTGTACTTTGCGTCAGTAGTGTATCGTCCCCTGGCATTCGAGTACCCCTGCACGAACTCTTGCACTCTGAATTTTGCCATTTGATTGAAGTCAACCTTGGTTAACCTAGCTCCAACTTGCCGCATACCAATTTCCAGCATTGAGTAATCTCCTAGACCCTGGAAAGCTTTAAGAAATTTTGACCCTTCGTTAATAAAGCCAGGCCTGAATGTTTCAAAAGCGAACTCCTTGAGAAGTGCTCCAAATTTAGCAGCTCCTTCTTTATCTGTTATTACTTTTCCGTATACGTCTCTGTTGTCCAAAGCCCTGTATAGATTCTGTCCTATGAAAGTACCTTCACCTACAAAATTGTCCACGACTAGACCTAATGCACTTTGCACATTCTTTTCTGCATCGTCTTCCGTGAAAGGGTTCTGTATTTCTGCGTACGCGGCCTTTATCAATCCAGTAAACATTGTATGCGGAAGCAGATAGCTTGTTGCTGCTGAAGTTCCTAATTTTGTTTTTGGATTGTAAGTAGCAATTATGTCCTGGTTACGCATGTAACTGGGCGAAAAGAATCTGAAACTCTCCATGTCCCTGGGGTCAACCCTATCACCTGCATTTTCTGAAATAGCTCCTATAGCACTTCCAACTCCAGAGGCAGCTCCTGCTGCAAGGAACATAGTGCCTGCAAGATATCCTAATCTTTTAAATCCTTCTTCTCTTAGAGCGGCTCTTGAGGCATCATCTATAGTGATGCCGAACTTCTGCGCGAAAGCATCTCCATTAATCATCCTTCTTGCGTAACTGACTTGATTCGCTGTATTCCGAGCGAACTCAAGAGTAAATGTAACGAAAGGAGGTAGTATACCAGCCCTGGATAACTTCCTGCCCAGGGACCACGTTCTAGCGTAGTTCTGGTAGGTGTCGTTGGTTATTTCAGCTGCTATTCTTTTTATTTGATCTCTACTTATATTTAGAGGGTTGCCTTTTCTTTTAAGAATTTGAGTTAGTTTTTTTTGATTGAACTTCCAGATTGTAAATCTAGTAGCGGTGTCCGTAACACTATAAAGTTTACCAGCTCCTGCGGTAAGACCTCTAGCGAAGTCTCCTAGCTTTCCATTATTAATTGCATCAGCAACTTCGTTCGCTGCTATGGTAGCATTGCCGATTCCATACTTGTACATCTCGGCCATGTCATTTGATATTCTGCGCCTAATTTCTGGGTCGCTTATTTTCTTTTGACCTTTACTGAGCGCCGCTCCAGAATTGTACAGAGAGTGTATTTCTTTAAAAGCTAAATTTGCACCCTTGAGGTAAGTTTTGCCAACATTAGGTATAATCCCATTACTTAGCATTGATGCTTGCCCACTGAAAAAATTAACCATGTAGGATGGTGGATTAAATATAACTTTAGCTGCTTTCGATCCAGTTACTCCTATTCCATAAATTTGAGCAAGAGTATTGCTTGCTTCGTCTGCTGCCTGCCTGGTAAATCCAGTCTCGTACAGTCTATTTATTGCTACGCCAACTTCGTAAGGAATATAAAGTTGATTGCCATCTGCATCTGTGCCTTGCGTGTATTTGGGGCTGAACTCAATACTTTCTTGAGTTTTAGTTTTGCTTAATAATCCAGCTTCTTCTAGCCCTTGTTTTAGTTTTATATCGGACTCTATATTTGCTACGTGTCTTATGCTGTCCCTAATTCTAAACCTTGCCTTCAATCCATTCGATAAAAATGGTTGATCTATTTCGCCAAGAAATAATCTTTCTTTCGGGCCAGGAGCATGCCCACCTATTACCTTTTCAAAACGACCAGGCAAAGACACAAGCAGTTCAGCCTGTTTAGTGCGGCCTGTTCCCTTGTCCTTCGCTTTTACGAATAAAGATTTTATATGACTTAAATGTTGTTTTGCTTTTGATGCAGCTTTTTTTTCATCAAGACCTTGCATAATAAGAGAATCAAAAACTTCTTCCTGCACTTCATCTTCAGTAACTTTATTCTGAGTGAATTCCTTATTCGTGAATGCTTTGTATTGAGCAGTATCAAAAGATCTGTGCTTTCTGCTTATGACTTGCTCAAGTCTATAGAGCACAGCTTGTTTTGATTCTTTGTCCAAGAACTCAAGCTCATCAGAATTTTTAAGAAGGTCATGCAATTCAGTCAAAGCCTCTGTTTCTAAAGATCTGAATGACTGCAAGTCTCCAGCAATACCTTCGTTCATTAATGCTTCGGACAAAGGAGCTCCGTTCAGGTAGTCATCTATGTCCTGCGCTAAATGCGGTTTAGACACTGTAACTTTATCTATCGCATTTTGAAGCCTGGTTGAGAGTGCTTCTGCCGATTGTAATCTGTCCGCAAAATTTAAATAGTTCTCTCGAACATTTCGTACTCCCTTCAATGCCAATGTAGGAGCTATAAAACTTTTTACTTCAGATATCATTCTAGGCAATGGTCTTTGGCTACTTTGTAGTGCCTGCGCTGTGCGCTCTCGAATCATTCTTTCTGAAGTTCTATCTAGTTCTTTTTGAGTTATGGGTCTACCTACTGCATCTTGCAGAAGTGCATTTAAATCGTTTTTTCCAACCTCTCCTTTTCCTATGATTTCATCAATCTCATCTGCATTCTTTCCAATTAGAGTAGCAACTTTGTCCGCATCGGAGAACTTGTATTGTGCTCTACCAACAGGAATACCAATAGCTCCACCAGTAGCAGCGGCTATGGCTACATCCAACCTAAGAGGATTGAACTCTTGCTCATCTATAGCATCCGCAAGGTAGCGCTCTGATCCAGCAAAAAACGCAGATTTTGCTACATCTCTCTTAACAGGATCAATTAAAGGGGCCTTTACCTTAGTTAACATATTGTTAACCGTTCCAGCTGCAATCATACGCCCGAAACTTAGATCTTCTTTACCTTCTATCTGTTGCGCAAGACCGCTGCTTCCAGCTCCAGACAAGAACCTACCAAGTCGCTTTACTGCTATTTTTGCTGGCTTAGGAACTTTTGCTGATATTACTTGGGTTATTATTTCCCCAAGAACATTTCCAGTTATTTCTGTTGCAGCAGATCCTGTGATTTGACCTGCAGTAATTGAAGGTTCAGGTACGTTTAAATCCTCTTGTAACGGTACGCCCATGGACTCAAGACGCTCCTCTTCGGTTAACGGTCTACTTGGCATCCTTATCTTTGTTCTTTAGGAATAAAACTTTGAAATCTTCTTTGAGATTCCTTTCTTCTTTCCTCCTTAGAAATATCTTCTTCAGTGACAGTTTTTTCAGGATCCTTGGGCACATAAGCTACTAGTTCATCATTTTCGTTATAATATTTTTCGTCCTCTTTAAGCTCTCCTCTTTCGTACGCTTTATCAGCTTCATCGTCAGAAAATCTTTTAGCTGGAGCCATATATTCAAATCCTAATTGTGAACTTATAATCGAATTAACGTACTCATCGTATTCTTTAGTGCCTGGAGTAAATCTCATACGTTTAGCGAACTGCTCTGCAAATTCTCTTGCTTTTTCTATTTTCTCCTCTGGACTTTCAGCTGGGTCGTCTACATTGCTGCGCTCTCGAGCTTCAGTGTCCGCAATTAAGTTTTGTCGCTCTAATTCTTCGTCGGAGTAAAGTTGATTAGTAAAAGGATTAATTCCATTCATATCCTTTACTCTAGCTCCCTGTAATCCTTCATCTCCAAATGCTCTGCGAAGCTCTGAATCTGTGTACCTTCTACCCTCCTCTGAAGTGCCCCTAGTTACTTTCTGATTTGCAACACGAGTGTCCCTGTCGCTTTGACTTTCTCCAGGTCTGCGAGAGCTATCCGCTAGTCTTGCTTGCAGCTCTGCGCTTGCATCATCAAATTCACCTCTATCTTTTGATGCCATGCGTCCTTGTGCATCCACCATAGTGCCTCTAGCTTGCCCCTGAGGGAGTGATTGTATTTGTTTAAGGGTAGGAGCCCCAAAGCGGTCCTGAAGG
>TARA_R100000697_G_scaffold121783_1_pt1 | contig 13970 bp, 9 predicted proteins | sample TARA_R100000697 | Tara Oceans TARA_R100000697 (sample SAMEA2622788) | marine metagenome | biome: marine biome (ENVO:00000447); feature: surface water layer (ENVO:00002042); material: "saline water (ENVO:00002010), including plankton (ENVO:xxxxxxxx)" | depth 5 m
CCACCACGAAATGAACGTTCTGGACCCAAAGTACCAGCCATAATTATGTTGGCATTAAATATATTTTGTCCCAGGTATCTGGTAACTGGTACATAAATACCAGCCAGCAATCCACCAGTAGCAATACGTCTAAAAGCCTCTGTTGCAGAGCCAATTGTAGCACCAATTAAAGCAAGTTTATCATCATCTTTAATACGCAATCGTTCTAAAGTTGTTCTCAGTTTTGTTGTTTTGGCTAGTGTTTCTAAATTATCAATAGTCTTTGCCATACCAGCACCATACATCATTGCTATATTTGTGCCTTGTATTTTAGTAAACATAGGTAGATTGCTATTTAAAGCACTGACTATATCATCACCAACAGCAACACCATTAGCTTTAAAAAAGTCCTCTGTATTTCGTAAGACATCTTCCATCACACCCATTCCTGGATCTGCATAATACCTGCCATCAACAGGAAAACCTTTAAAATATATATCCCATATTTTTTCTTTAACATCATTAACAATATTATTGCGTACATTTTGAGGTATACCCATTTCAGCTATTGGTTGAAATATACGATCAAATAAATCATCAACAGTATTATTTACTGCTATGTATGGTTCTGCTAGTATTTGTTGTAATTGATCTCTTGCTGTTGTTAGGTCAGGTTTTAAAGTTCTTTGTCCTATATTTTGACCACCCCAAACACCTTGTACCCATTTTCGTAAATCATCACGAGTTTTAGTACCTATCTTTGACATTGTATTAAAATGTACATCAGCTAATAAACTACCTGCATTTTGACGCTTTGCTTGTGCTGCAAACAATCCAGCTGGATCTCCTTCTTTACCACCAAATGCAGCTTGCGCAAACTCATCTACAGCATCATCAATAATGTTGTCATAAACATTGGTTAATGGTTGTAGATTTAACTGCAAATCAGACCCTAAATAGTTTGGTATCATATCAACACCATATTCAGGATTGGTTTGTATAAATGCTTTCATTTCATCGTTAACCACTTGTGATTGTCGTATACCTAAAATGTATTCCTGGATTGGTAAGCTCGTTGCTTCCTTACGATTTATGCCAGCCAACCCTACTGTCTTTAATCCTGTACCTTTAAAAAGTGGTTCTTGTTCTATTCGATTTATAACTTCTAAAAAGTTTGAATAGTTTATATCCAAAACAGTTGAACCTCTAGAAGCAAAAACTTCCAATCGTCGATCAGCTTCAGATACACCATACAGTTTCCGAATAAACTCAGTGTGAAATGGATTTTCATCTATAGCAATTTTAACATAATCACTACCATAATAAGTAGACAACAAAGCTTTCCATTGATCTGATTTATTAAAATATAATCTGTATTCATAAATTAAATCTTTTAATTCATCATCTGTAACATTTTTCATACCACCATATTCACGATCAATTAAACTTTTTATTTGATCTCGATATCGTTTTTCAACAAATGTATTTAAATATGCTTCCCAATCACCCTGGAAACCTCTTTCAACCAGCTCATCTGTAATACGTATCGTTTCTGCTTCAGTTACTTTCCAAGCTGTTTCAGTCATTTCATCCAAAGCATCTATTGGATTACCATATTCTTTTGATAATCGTTTTAACTCTGTATCAAATTGATCACTAACTTGATCTATTTTTGCCTCTACTCGTCGAGTTAAATTTAAAAACTGTGGAGGAGGAGTAACACCAACAACTGGTTTTATTGTTGGAGATGCAGACTGCTGTGCTTTAATAGCTTGTCGACTAACTCTGATGTCTCTTATAAAATCTCCCATTGCTCCTTTTTTTAATTGCTTGGCAAACTCTCGTTCTTCACTAACAGCTAATATATCACCACGGAATTCACCTTGTGCTGCTCGACGGAACTGTTCTCCTCCTGCTCTCATCCGAAACCCATCTAAATGTTTTTCAGCACTGCGAGCAATAAATGCTTCCTGGATTATTTGATGATACTTTTGATCGTATGTTCCAAACTGCAATTGAGATATTAAATCTTGATAGACTTCAGACTTTCGTACTGTATCTACACCTGCATAATCAATAATGTGATCTAAGATTTCATTTACAACTTTCTTCTTCTCTTCATTTGATCCAGTTATATTCCACTTTTTATCAGATGGATCGTATTTTAAATTTGCATTCTTACCTTTTAAATCATTGTAAAACGCATTGTGTTTTTTTGCTTTTGTCCAGGACTTTCTTGGAACAACAACATCAGCACCAATAGCAATCAAATCTTCTGGTAAAAAGTTTAATAGATTATCAGCTACATCTCGACGTACATCTTTTTTAAATGCCTCATAAATGACATCCAAATCTTGATACGAATATACATCACCAACTATATCTTCCAATGCTTTTTGCAGTTGTTGTCGGCCACTCTTTGTACCTGTTCGCAATGTATCAAATACTTGATTGTATAAATTTTTATCAGTAGCAAGAGACTTAGCCAATGCTGTTCGTACCAACTCTGACTGAAACTGAGTAGTTAATCGAGTAGTATTTAACTTTGGTACTTCTTCAAACCCATATGCCTTCTCTAGCATTTCACTGGTTTGTTTTTGTATTGCCTCACCTTTATTGTATATTCGAGCAAAATCACTATTGCCCCTTGCAGCATTTTCTAATTTTTTTGCTTCTCGAATTAAAATGTCATCCAATAAATCCTTAGTAACAACAGCAGCTGGGTCGTCTATTTTTATACCAGCCTCAAGAAGAATACCTTTTGTTGTTGGATTTTCAAGCATAAACCCAAGGTTCTTTACAGCAATGTCTTGATTATCAACAATAGATCGTAGCATATTTACAGCAACAACTCGTTCTGCTACAGCTTCAGATGAGTTTTCTCGTATGGATCTGCGAGCTGCTGAACTATCAATCCAATCATTCCAACTTATTTTACCACTGTAAAATTCATCTTTTATTGCTGCTGATGTACCTTCTCCCAGGTAATCATCTACAACAGACATTAAACCTTTCATTTTGGTATATTCAATTGGAGCTGTTACTGCTGCTACTACTTCTCCTGTTCGTGGGCCAACTGCTCTTGCTGTTGCTCTTGCTGCTGCTGCTGTTGGTTTGTAAACAAATTTATATGCAGTAGGTATACCTGTTATTGGTACACCTATTTCTGACCCAAAACCAAACATCCACGCTGCATCTTCTCTGTCTCCAGTTACAAACTCAGCAACACCACCAATAGGTGTATTAGACAACGTTGTTTTTAAATATACATTGGCATCAAATAGTTGTGGTAGTCCTTGTCCCTTGGCTATATTTACCAGTATTTGATCTGCAACATCTGCACTGTCAGCCATACGATAATCATCAGTTTCAATCGTACCTGGCATCAATGGTTGTATTGCTGATGATATAACAGCAGGAGCTAAATTTAAACCACCACGCATAGTAGCTGCTAATGGAGTTTCATACACTACACCTGTCTCAGGTCTAGGTTTAACCAAAGCAAGTTGTGCTGCTCTACCTACATCTGATGCAATATCTTCTCTAAGTTCACCTGCTCTAATGTCAGCTTCAACCATAAATCTAGGTTTGGTCGTTCCAGGAGTAAGTATATACGATGGACTTTTAGCTCTTTCTTCACGAGCTTCTTTTCGTCTTTGTTCTCGTATTCTTTGTTCTAATAATAGATTGGCTTGTTGTAATGTATAATCCTCAGACTTTCCTACAATCTGTCTTTTAAATGCTTCAGCAGCTAACTCAGGGTATGACCCCTCTCGTATTTCTCCTGTCTCTCTATCACGCAACAATCCTTTTTCGATGTCAACAATATTGCTTTCCATAAATTGAGGAGCATCATAAAACTCAGAAGTCGTTCCCTTCATATATTTATCAGCATCAGCACGAGCTTTTCGTTTTGCTTCTTCAGGACTGTTGCCATACGTTATCTGATACACTTGTTCCATTGTATTAATGTATTTATTACGAGCAGACAATGGATCTGCTTTTTCACCAAACCTATATGGCATGATACGTTCAACACGAGGAGCAACAACTTCTTCTCGATCTCTCATTAAACTAATTGCTGGTGCAGTTAGTTCTTCTGGCTCTTCTATTTCAACTGGTTCTTCTGGTCTACGCAAAGCACCGATCATTTCAGACATTGGCTTTTCCAGCTCAATCTCTACATCTTCAACTTCTATTTCTACAGGCTCACCTAAATTTTGCTTTTGATTAATTACATCAATAGATTGACGATACTGTGTATAATCAATTGTTTTATTACGATATGCTTCTCGTAATTGTTTTTTAGCTTCATCATAATCTAGAGTTGTAGTAGCCATCTTAAATCCTACTCACCATCAGTTCTTCCAGACTGGGTAGTTTTGTTTGTTCCTGGTTTTTACGATACAAATCTCTACCCAACATTACATACGCTGCTTCTTTTTGAGTATCATCTAAACTTTCATTTGTTTCAATCTTGCTCATTGCAGTTTGATAATCATCTCCACTGCGCAACAATTGATTTCCATATTGAGCACCTACACCACCTTGTTTAATAGCAACAGCATCATCCAAATCTTTTACTTGATCTACTTGTTTTGCTACACCAAATAACTTGCCAGCATATGTTGGTAGCTCACTAATTGCTGTTAACTCTACTTCTTCTTCTGTCGGTTTTGGTTCTGGTTTGGGTTCTCTAAACCCAACAACTTCTTGAAATCCTTCACTAGCAAATGGAGCATAGTATTGTGCTGCTCTTGCTCGAATTGTTTCTGGTGTAGGTAATGGTAAATCTTCTCGTTCTTCTACAACTTCAAACGTTTCATCAACATCATCAATGTCTCTTGGTGTTGTTGTTACTCTTTTAGCTGAAATTCTGTTATTTATTTCATCAGCAGTAACACCAAGCATTGATCCTAAATTTTGCATTTGTGGTGTTAATCCTTGTTGATTGTCTTTAATAAAGTCATCAATGTATTTGTCTTTAAATTGTTGTCTTTCTTTCTCTGGAATATAAACACCACCTATTAATTCAGCTGCATACGATGGAGTTACACCAAGTTTACTTGCAATTTGAGGACCATAAATACTTAGCATAGCATCTACTTTTCCTGGATCATTTGAAATTGCTACCCAAGTATCTCCAAATAAATCATTTTGTAATAAAGAATTTACTTCCAGCTGTACTGAAGCTCTAGTTCCTGAAAGCGAGGTTAAAGATTTATTTATCCATTCTTGTATTGTTGCTTTTTGTGCAGCAGTTAACTCATTTTCCTCAGCGTATAATTTTTCAGCCTTTTTTTGTAAACCAGAATTAAAATCTTTTACATCACGAACAGCAGCTTCATAACCTTTTGTTGCTGTTATAAACTCTGACATTGACATACCAAAAATTTTATCTTTTCCTTCAGCTGCTGCCTTAGTTATTAGTTCAAGTTTTTTTGCTTGTATTTTTTCATCAAACTGTAGCTGTTCTTGTAATTGTTGACGAGCTATAGCAGCATCTTTGTACTCAAGCATTAAGTCACGATAGGCCATTGCCATTGCTTGTTCATAACGTTTTTGAGCTGACCCCAAGTATTCTTTTCTATAGTATTCAAAGTTAAGCATTATGGTCTTCCTCTTGATCCTTCAAACAAATCAATAAAATGTATACTATGATCAGGATTATTTTTATTAAAAATCAAACCAGGTTTACCAGCTGGATATGTACTATCAAACCATTGTATTTGTGTAGGATTACCATCTGGGCCAACTTCCAATACTTTATATCCATATGTGTCTCCAGTGTTTATTTGTTCTCCAATTATATATGGATTAGGTAACATTGGAGTTGTTGGTTCAACTACAGAAGTTGGAACTGCTGGAACAGTAGCCGGTAATCCCAACCCTGACATTAACATAGGTAAAACATCTTGTACTGCTGGTGATATAACAGCAGGTGCTACTGATGGTTCTGATGGTGCTGATGGTGGTGTTGGTAATGATGCAGGTTTGTTTAATGATTTAATGGCTTTTAAATAAGCTTCCATAAAATCTGGTGATGCTTCACCATCACTTGCTTTTTTCATTGCATCAAGTTGTTTTTGTTGAGCTTGTGTTAACAAAGAACTTTCATATGTATCAAGTTCTTTCTTTGCTGCTTTTACTTGTGCTCCCATTGCAGCACCACCAGCAAGAGAACCAATAATGTCTGTTACTCCTTCCTTAGTAGTTTGTCTTTGTTTTTGTAATGCTCTCATTTCAGACAATTGTCTAGCTCTTGCCAACTCATCCATCTGTTCAATTTGTTGCTGTGCTCTTTGAGTAGCATCTATTGTGGCCTGTTGTAAAGCACCTTGCTGAGCTGCCTGCTGTCGAAATGCAGCCCCTTGTCCTACATCTCCTATCAACTGAGATTGCTGAGCTTGTTGTATTGCTTGTCTTCCAAGAGCCTGTACTGGTTGTAACTGTTGATTTAACATACGTTGTTGTGTAGCTTCATCTATTCCAAGTAGCCCCAATGCCTGTTGACGCTCCAGTTCTTTTACTCTATTACGTTGTTCTGGAGATAATAAATTTATTTTGGGAACTCCACGACTAACACCAGCAACAGTTTCTCCTGCTGCCTGTGCGATTAATGCTAGTATTCTCGGGTCCATATTATCCTCACATATAAAAACATTCGATTGCTACACCCCAGGCAATCTGTTGGCATTTACCAGCAGTACAAAACCCAGACAACCCAATACCATAGTTTAATGTTCCAGTAGAAACATCTAATAAATTATGACCATTGGTAATAAAGCTACCATCAATCAACATATTTTCTGTGCTGAGTTGTTCTGGTACATAGTGTTGTACACTGCTAACAGTAGTCAATGTATTCTCATAACAAAAGAACCTGGTCTGTCCATCTGTTCCATCACCATCTTTGGGTGACTGATGATTAATCCACCACTGAAAAAGTAATGTTGCTGGTCGTACAATGTCTATTTGTATACACGTCATTGGTACTATTTTTGTTTGACCTGTACCTGAGTATGCAGCTGGTGACATCCATCGAGTAATGTACGATGTATTTTGAAATGTACCTCCATTATTTTTACCACCAAATACTCCAGATACATTTGACGTAATGTTGGTCACAGAGTTGTATCGACCTTGCATAATATGAGCAGTTGTTATCCAGGCACTCGATGTATTTATGTCAGCAGCAGATAACTTTTGTGCTTTGTCTCTCATTGCATCTAAGTTGTCTTTTGTATCAGATGCCGTCAAGGTTTCACCAGTTGACCAGGTTTTTGGAAATGTAATAGCCATTACTCATTCCTCATCAAAAGATATGATATCTCAAGCTGTTGTATAACCAACCTATTATTGTATACCGCTGGAGATACTGGAGCATCAGCTTGTGTTATTCTCAAAGCATTTTTTTGTACAGTAGTAGGAGGATGACACGGTTCATACAAACCTCTACACATTAAACGTAACCCATAAATAGTTGTATCAGATGTAAACTTAAAATAATACTGGCCATAACCATTTCGTTCCCCAGGAAAAACCTGAAGCTCATTGCTTGCACCTGCACCAATATGATAATCCAATGAATGATAGGACAAAGCAGTTGCTTTTAAATCTTCCGTTGTTGAACCATATCCTCCAGCACTTGCACTTGCATCTAAGTTAGTTTCTAAATTACCTTGACCAGTAACCTGTGCCCAAGCACCACCAGAAGATAACTGCCATTCCAACCAAATAGCCCAACACAATCCACACTTTGCTGCATCATATGGAGCACTCTTTGCTGTTGTTGCTCCTGTATTAAAACGATACTGCCAATACACACGCAATATATCATTTTGTTTTGCAACAATAAATGCTGCACCACTGTTATTAATAATACCCAATTGTGTTGCAGCTACCATTGAGTTTACAGCATTTTCATTGGCATCTACATTTACAGGAGATGCTGTTGTTATTAAATCAGATGAGCCAGATTGTTTTAAAATAATACCTGACTTACCACTAGTAGCATTGAGATTAAAAGCTGGTTGGTCCAATGCTTCATTACGAAAGTTATCTGCATCCATTGTAAAGGCTGTATTGACAGCAGTAAACTCTGCATTAAGAGCAGTAGCTGTCAACTTATCACCACGTTTTACACCTGTATTTTTAATGACACTCATCGCCACCTCCCAATAAATAGATGTCTAGGGCAAGTGATATTGAAGATGTTATCATTTACACCATCGTGAGCAACCAAACCTCTTGGTGCTGCTCTTACGTATACTCTGGCTGTATGTGAACCACCTGTTGTCGGAAACGTACAAACCATTCTTGTTGTTGCTATTGGTTGTGTAATTTTGTAGCTTTCAAAAACTGTATTGTCATCCCACGTTAATCGTACTTCCATAAATTTAGTAGCACCTTCTTTGGTATTTACAATAAAGTTAAAATAAATAAAACTGTATTCCCAGTGTACCATACCATCTTTGTATTTTGTTATGGCTACTTCATCAGCCAACACCCAACCACCATTATAAGTATTGTATGATGGCCCATCCCATTGTCCACCAGTACCTACTGAAGTATCATTAAACTTTGATAAATCAGAACTGTTAGTAATTTGTACCTGGTGAAATGCTCCTGCAACAACACTGTCTTCATCTAATAAATCATCAGGCATTGTTGTTCTGTCTAAGTCACCATTAAACGAACTTTTGTATGCGTTGTATCCAGCATTAAACTCTTTCAAGTCTACAATAGCACTACTACCTGGATGAGCTTCAGTCCATTTCTTACTCATGACAACCTCTTTCCAGCAATAATACGAGTACCAGATGCAGTAAAGTCTATTGCATAACCAACAACAATAACATCAACAGTAGTTTCTATACGCCATCGAAACCACGAACAGCTACCATTGTGCACATCAAATCGTATTGGCGTTACGATTGGTTCTTCCCAATACTTATCATTGTCTAATAATACTAGGTCATAAACATTCTGGTCAGTAAAGTCAGCACGTTGTAGTTTGGTTGGACTTGTGCTGCTGCTGTTGTTGTAGTCATAATCTTTAAAGACATCCATTGTAATGGTTGTGTCTCCACCCGTGCGAATAAACAGATACACACCGTGTACCTTCTTCTTCAATGATGGATCACCCATATCAAGCCAGGCGGATGCCATTATACTTGTTGGTGGATCATCATCTACAATGTTTTCAGATACAATCTTTTGACCAAGAGAACGTCTTTTGGAAATAACAAATAGTCCAGCTGGATCGTCAGCAGTTGCTGCGCCACCATTTCGTCCAAAGATAATATCACCATCTGGATTTTTTACTAAGTTGTTTACCGGAAAGTCTTCTCGAACGGACCATACTTTTTTATCTGTGTGATAAACAATACCCAGATTATTTATCGATGACCCATCCACACAAAAGTAACAATGCCATTCTCGATGCTTTTCACTGTATATTGCAGTTGCTTGAGCAATAGTAGTTACATTCATTCGAGCAATGGTATCTTGTATCTGATGTGAAATTTTTACTACATTGGTTGTATCAGAGTATTCTATGTTACCACCAAGAGCATACACACCATCAACAGTTAAAAACAATACACCTAGTCCTGGCACCATTGTTATGGTATCCACAGCCTTTGTACCAATGTGTTGTTGAAATGGAGTAGCTATAAAGTTTGGATAGTCACCTTGAATAACATCAATACTATTCTCTCTAAATACAAGCAAGTATCCAAAGTATCCAAAGAAACCTGTTACACCACCACCCTGTCTATTGCCAACAGTGATAAAATCCAAGGCTGAAAATTGATCAGGTTTGGCTGGATTAGAAAAGTAGATTGTAGTATCATTGCTTCTTCCTCCATCAATAAACAAACAGTCTTTGTATAAATCCATAAATCGACATGACATTGATGGAAAAACAATACTATCTCCATCTGCTGGAGCTTGAGTACCCAAGCCTATATCTGGTGCATCATCAATGTAAAGCTGTTCAAAATTGTTTTCAATGTCAGTAACGTAATAATAAACATCACCACTATTACCACCATCATCTGAAAAGTTTTTGGTGCGGTAAATACGTCTAGCAATAACATCAGTATCACCTATAGGTATTTCAAGACCAACAGCAAAAGTATATTTGGTTGCTGGTGTTGTCCATTGTACAATTTCAGATGGAGCACTCAATGGACTTTCAGAACCAGCATTGTTAATAAAACTAACTCTGTATCTAAATTTATTAATCTTATCTGCTTCAGGTATACCCAATCCTCTTTCAAGTATAGTATTAAACCAAACAGATATGGCATTGGCATTATCACTAACTTGTGAAGGGTCTACTTCTATGTCCCAGGTAACAGGTGTTCCTGGCAACTGGTGAAAGCCTAAGGGGTATAGAGCAGGTTTAAAAGCGTGTGAGCCTGAAACGTGTATGACAGGCCAAGCCAAATACTTTGTTGGTTTGTCATATCCATTTACCAAACACAAAAATCTACCTATGGTTAAATACTGAGTAGATGGTTCGATTGTTCTTGGTATGGTTCTGTCTTCTTCTAGTATTTGTTTAGATGGTGTACCGTGTTCAAACAGGTGATACAGTACTCCTCCAGCTTCAAAGATTATGCTATCCTGTGCACCCTGGTGTCGATTAAAATAAAACAAGCTGTCTACTTTAGCCATTGATGCAAACGGTATCCAGTCATTGCGATATGGAAAAAACATTTCATACCCCAGTTTACTAGACCAACCTCCTGTAATGTCATCGGTATGCCAATTAACCAGTTCTGTTAAATGGTCTGGTAATTGAGGCTGCAGCTCATTGATACCACCTAAAACATTTATGATTTGTTGTTTGTTTTGCATTTTAATTTCTAATCAATGGAGTATAAAGAGGGACAGGATCAGTTCGACTTCCTTCCATAAATTGTTTGATGTACCGTTTAGCAATACTGTTCAGATATCTTTGTTCGATCTTAAGCATTTCTTGTGCAACTTTTCTGTCGTATAAGACACCTTGTGCATCATTATCGTGCTTAATAAAAATATCTCGTAGTGACATATATGCTAGGACGTAGTGATGTGCTGAGGGAAATTCAGGGGTGTCGGCATCATCAATCAATTGTTTGGGTCTGTACATATATCGTACAGTTAGTTCGTAATCCTGATCCTGTCGGGGATACATTCGTATACGTTGTATGTTACCATCCACTCCAGTGTATGCTGTATATGTAAGCTCAAACACATCGCCAGCAGTAAAGGCACTTAGATTGGTTACAGTATCGTAGCTAAATGTACCTGTAGATGTAGGCAAAAACTCTGTTAATGCAGAGCCTGCTTCGGGTATATTGTAAAACTTATTTATACCTGCTGCTGTACACCGTACATACACTCGTCGTTTTAATCCCGATGTATTTGGTAATGCAGCAATTGTGATCGATGGAAACTGGCCATCAGTTAATGTAACACTGGTTACAGGTGACAACGCACTCTCTCTACCAGCAAACACATATGACACAGCAAACTCTAACGTTCGTGCTCCACGTCCAGCACCACTGGTCGTTATTGTTATTGTTGGTGCTTTTGGTGGTACTAATGAATAATCATCAAAGGGGACCCAGTAGTTAGGTATGTTGACTTCATTCAGTGGTAAGTTCCAGTACTCATCTTCATATCGTGTTACCGGGACCATTCTACCAGGCTCTGCTGGTGTCATTTGCATTGAGCGTTTGAGAACCTGCATAATCTCAACACAGTCCTGTGGTAAATCTAAGTAGCGATGTTTTACAGTAGCATCTGGTGTACCACTGGCAGCAAGATATACAGAGGTCAAATAAGCTGTTGTCGCAGAAGCAACCCAAGCTACTGTATATTCTACATCAAGTATATCAATAACCTGGCCATCCATACTACCATCAGTAGGAAACTGCCCAGCTCCACCTGTTGTAATGGTAGCTGAGTTTTGAGTAACAGTAACTGATGTTAAAGATAAATCTTTTTTTGCACTAATAAGTACTTGCTTTTGTGCAAAGGTAAATGGTTTTTCAGAAAACAATCGAAAGTAGTTTTCGTTAATAACATCATTTAATTGGTTTTGATAAGACGTAATGTTTGGTTGGTAATCCAATATGTTGCCGATATATTCACGGATTTCAGATAGCTTCATACCAACCTCACATTACTCTCAAATCAAACTCCCTGGAAGCGGGGCCAGGGAGAACCCCATAGGTTTTTAAAACTGTTTCAAAACAAACACTGTTGCAACATTAGCTGTATCTGCTTCAACAGCAACAGCAACAATTGGAACAATGTCTGATGCTGTAACAACTTTTGCTTGTCCAGCAACTGAACTTATAATAAGTCTATCACCAGCAGCAGTTGATCCAACAACATTTGCACTTTCATGTATACCAGCAATAGTGACATCCACTTCATCGCCAGCAGCAGTAGCAGCATTTAAAGCAAAACCTATTGCAACTTGACTAATAAGAGAATCATTAGCCTTAATAATATACAAGGCTTTATCTCCATCAGCAGTCTTAGAAAAATCCAAGGCAACTAAATCATTAGCAGCAATTGCGGATGAAGCAATAAAACGTTCGACTTGTCTACGATTAGAAGGAGTAACACCCAAAGAAGTACCACTACCATCATCTGCTTGTAAGTATTGTAATAAAGTTGAAGTAGCCATGATTAATTCTCCGCATCTAAAAGTACACCAAGACCTGCAAGATGACTTGCAGCCAGCTGGGTACGAACCATAATATTAGAAGATGCAGCAGCATATCCAGAGATACGTTCCATATCACTCATTTCAAAGTGAGCATCTTTATCGAAATAAACTGAGAACAGTTTAGAGTTAAGGAAGTACATCGATACTGGTTTAGCTCCAGCAGCAGTAGTAAATCCAAGACCATTATCAATGTACATAGAAGCACCATTGTACATAAGAATTAGTTTACCTACAATGTCCTTAGTTTGTTCAGCAGATGTGTATCTTTCTTGCGCTGTCAGCTCATTACGATACAATTCGTAAGAAAGTGGAGAAGCAAGAATAATATCAATCTCACCTTCTGGAGCATAAATCTGAGTATTAATCATAAGATTACTCATAGATTTCAAACCATTATTACCAAAATTATTACCTGCATCAGCAACTTGATTTTGCCAAGATGAAGTAAAGCTTGACTTAGAAATACCACCAACACTATTAGTTTGGCTACCAAATGCTTGTCTGTTTAAAAACCCATTTGTATTAGCAGCAGCAGCAGCACCCCAAGCACCAGCAGCATTAACCCCTTCACCGTTAAGTGTATTGAGTTCACTAAGTACTGTAGAGTTACCAGTTACAGTTTGCTTACACCATTCACGCTTCAACATACCCATAACAGACTTAAGACGAGCTTCAGCAATTCGGATGATTGCACGGCTACCTTTGTTACTTAGTTGTTCTTTTTCAGTAATAACAACAGGAGCAACAAAATCGCACCAGTCAAAAGACGCGGTACGAAGCGCATCTTTAACAGCCAGGTTTACACTTTCATAACCTGTGGCTAGTTGAGTAATGTTAGAATGTTCAGCAAGAATTACAGGATGATCAACCTTTTGACCACCATCAACCATTTCGACATTACCAGCTCGTTGAACAGCTTCGAGCAATGGAATAGTACGAAATGTATTGTCGACCTCTCGATCACGTAAGATACGTAGGGTCGACGCGAGTATATCATATTGGATACCCATATCGTTCACCATAAATAAAAGTTATTTTTTCGTATTTCGCGTGTCCGTTTTCGGGGCGGTGCTGTCAGCGTATCCTGTAAAGGGTCTTCGAGCACATACAAAGAATAGCAAATTTATTTCTTTTGTGCAAGGCTTTGTTTTTCTAAGTAGCTATAAATGTCAGCACCAGTCATCTCAGATACGTTTGGTGGAGCAGTCATTCCATTCTTTCTTCCATTACCAATCCGAGCTGCAACTTGTCTATT
>TARA_R100000697_G_scaffold47901_1_pt1 | contig 13888 bp, 18 predicted proteins | sample TARA_R100000697 | Tara Oceans TARA_R100000697 (sample SAMEA2622788) | marine metagenome | biome: marine biome (ENVO:00000447); feature: surface water layer (ENVO:00002042); material: "saline water (ENVO:00002010), including plankton (ENVO:xxxxxxxx)" | depth 5 m
AGAAGCTGAGATAGCTAGAAGAATGGGACAAGCACGACCTAATCCGGTTGAGTTTGGTTTATTGCCAGAAGGCACTTTGCCTGTATTATCAGGCGGACAACCAAGACAAGCGGCTTTGGGCGGCGCTATAGAAGAATTAGAGGGCGGTATGGCTAGAGGTATGCAAGACGGCGGAGAAATGGCTAACAGAATGAAAGGTTTTGCTACGCGCATGAAAATGGCAGACGAGAAAATAGATGCATTGGTTCCCACGCAAAGAGAAACGGGCGCTGTAGCTGCAAGGGTATTACCTCCAGGCGGCATGAGAGATACCATGATACAAGCTCTGTTGCCAGAATCGATAGAAGATATGTTTAGATCCGAAAGAGTTTTGGATTTTGAAAAAGCAGCAAACGATTTTGCTGGTGCATTATTGCGTGTTGAATCCGGAGCTGTGATTACAGATGATGAACTAGACTTTGTAATGCGTACTTACATGCCTAAACCCGGAGACACGCCTAACACAATATTAGAAAAATCAAACGCAAGAAAAAGAGTTATACAATCTTTGATGCCTAAACAAGAAACTAAAAGCAAAGGCATTGGACCTATGATGGCTATGATGGGCGGTGGTCCGATTATGGCTTACGCACAAGGCGGAGCCGTAGCTATGCAAGACGGCGGAGAAATGGATCCGAGCCAGTTTCCTAGAATGGATGGTGACATAAATGGTCCAGGGACAGAAAAAAGTGACGATATACCAGCTATGCTATCAGACGGCGAGTTTGTAATGACGGCAAGAGCAGTAAGGGGCGCAGGTTCTTATGAAATGAAAACAGAACCAGGCGGTATCATTAACTTAGTACCAAGTTTAGAAGAGGATAGGGAGAGAGGCATGGACGTTATGTATAAGGTTATGGACACTTTTAGCGGCCAAGCACAACCCTCATAAGATATGATAAGAGGACAATTACCAATGATTAAGAATGGTATAGGTTCAATCTTGCCTATGCAAACTATCACTTTGCCAAATGGACAAACTGTGCAAATACCTCAGATGAACATGGAAGAGGTTAATGCTAATTTATTAGCAGCTGGTATTACTCCACAGATGCCTTCACCTAGTATAATTCCAGAGGTTACTACACCAGCACCAGCTCCAATGCTTGGTAGTTTAGAAGCTACCGCACCACAAAATACGCCCGCTGTCGATCTTCCGACAGTGCAACTACCTAACCCGGTACCATCTGTAACAACACCAGCGCCAGTAGCACCTCCGGCATACACACCTCCACCAGCACCAAGAGAGGATATGCCTTTTGTGCCTAGCGTAAAACAGGTGGCTACAGGATTAGATCCTTTAACAGAACAATTATTATTTGGTGTTGGCGGGGAAGGTGGATTTATACCAGGCGCTATGCGAGCTGCCGAAAAGGTTTTCTTTGATGAAGAAGGCAAGCCAGTAGTAATAGAAGAACAAGTAGCTGGTTTTTCTCCAGATCAACTCAGAGCTCAAGAACTGGCCAGACAAGGTGTTGGCATCCAAGATCGTTTCATAAGTGGCGCTGAGGGCGCTTTTGGACGTGGTTTAGAGGCTTTACAAAGTGGGTTTGGTAGAACAAGAGATCTTGCTAGACAAGGCTTAGAAGCGACTAGAGGCGGCGTAGGGGCGCTACAAAGAGGTTTGGGTGAGTCGGCTGACATATTGAGAGGGACCATAGGCGGTTATGACCAAGGCATGACTGACAGATTTTACAATCCTTTTGAAGATAGAGTCGTACAACAAACGATAGACGATATTATGGAAGCTGGGGCAAAACAAGATATAGCCGCTAGAGCTGGTGATATTGGAAGAGGCGGTGAGTCAGCATTTGGCTCCAGAGCGCGTTTGGGCGCTTCTGAGCGTCAAGAGGCCCTCGGTAGGGGTTTAGCTGAGGCTTTAGGCGGAATACGCGCTAGAGGCTTCTCTGAGGCCCAACAGACAGGTTTAGGTGAGTTTGCTAGACAAAGAGCAGCAGAAAGAGCTGCGGCTTCTGGATTGGCTGGTTTAACCGGGCAAGGGTTTACAGGACAACAAGCATTAGCTGGAGCTCTAACTGGTTTAGGTGGAATAGAATCACAGTTGGCGCAAAGACAACAGGCGGCTCAGTTTGGTTTAGGATCTGCATTACAAGGCTTAGGAGCTCAAGCTCAAGGAGCAAGCGCAGCGGATGTAGCACAGCTTTACGGCATGGGCACACAACAACAAGCGTTAAGCCAGGCACAACTAGACGCACAAAGAAGGAACCAGTTACAAGCACAACAAGCACCATTGGCTCAATTCCAAGCGTTAGCACCTTTCGTAAGTATGGCACCAGCTGGACAGTTCCAGACTGTGACAGACTTCGCACCGCCGCCTAGTCCAATGCAAGTGGGCATAGGTACCGGTTTATCAACTCTCGGAGCACTAGGCAACTTATATGGAGGAGGCTAATGGCTATAACCAGAGCACAGATACCTGAGCAGATAGATGTTTTCGAAAATGGTGGGGATGCTACTGGCACCACAACACCAAGCAGCGTAGATCCACAAACTATTTTAGATCTATATGGAGCGGTACAAGCAGCACCAGTCACAGCGGCAGATGTGCAAGCACAAGCAGCACAAATGGCTGGTTTATTTCCGCAACCAAGAAAAGCAAACTTTTTTGACTTGGCCTCAGAAGTGGGAGCCGGCTTAGTAGCTGGCGCAGCGGCACCAGGAGGATTCGGTGTGGGTTTGACTGCTGGCCTACAATCTTTCAACGAAATGGCACAAAAAAGACGAGCCGAAGCCGACAAAATAAGGCAAGAAGTGTCCATGTTGGCTTATCAACAAGTGGAAGCAAGAAGACAAGAACAATTAGCTACATCCAAGGACATTTTAGAAAAACAATTTGAGCTTGCACTAGAAGGATCTGCCGGGTTGTTCCCAGAAGGCACATTACAGGGAGCAGCGTTAAATTTTATTATAGCAGCTCAAAAAGATCCCGAAAGAAAGAACAGCGATGAATATAAAATTGCTTATGACATAGCAACAAAACCCACTAAAACTATAAGACAAACCGAACAAGGTGCTATTGAAGTTGAGATACCTGGCATAGACATTGACAAAATTTTAGGTCCTCAAACTCCTGTTCCTCCAAAAGAATTGAATATAGCTGGTACAAAATGGACATACGTCAGATTGGATGGTAATGGTGATCCTATTTATACTGACGGAACAAAAGAACAGGTAATAAAACAAAAACAATGAGCGAACCACAATACATATTTTCAGATCCAGTTGAAACAAGTGTTTCAATAATACCTGGAACAGAAGTAACTAAGGATCCTTTCACGGAAGGCCAAAAAAAACAGGCTGGTTTTGCGATTCGTATGGAAAACGCTTTGGAGGAGTTAGAAAATTTAGAAAATTCTGGATTTAATCCTGTAAATTATACAGACATGTTAATAGCGAACTTTCCTATAATTCCAGACTCATTTCTTTATTACTTCAACAGCCCTGAGTACAAACAGTATCAAAGAGCAAGATTGGATTTCGCTACAGCACAACTTAGACAAGAAACAGGAGCACAAATAAATGCTGGAGAGATAGTGTGGATAGACAAAACTTATTTTCCAGAGTTTGGTGATGATGCTGAAACTATAAAAAACAAAAGGATAGCAAGAAGAAATGCTTTAGCTGCAATGATCGGTCAAGCGGGTAAGGCATACGAAAGGACAAAAGAACAATTAAAAAGTAGCAAATACGGATTCGAGTCAGAAAACGCTTTAGAAGAATTAAAAAGTAGAGCAAAAAATAACCCTGATTTGCAAAAAAAATTGATTGAAAAAGGTTTGATAAGTGAGTGATAGAAATGATACATATAAGACTTTAGAGGATAAAGTTCTTATAGAAATGGCATTAGGCACAAATGTTGTGGATAGCGAGACAGCCTATGAAGATATGTTGATCGAAAAAATCGCAACAGAAAGAATAAAAAGCCAATTAGATAAGACCACAGGCGCACCGGCTAACGTGCGTTTCAGTGTAGGAGCAGCACAAAGTCCAGAAGATAAATTAGCTACCCTAAAAACTTTTTACCCAGATGCTATCCGTGTTGAGGACTTAGATCCGCAAAACGGAGGTGTTGAGTATGGCTTTGGTAATTTTATTTTTACCAATCCTGATACGGGACAACTTACATTATTTGATGAATTTAACCCCAAGTTTCTAGGCGTTCCTATGCCTACAGGTAGAGATTTCTTAGATTTTGGCCCAGAAGTTGCTGAAACTGTTGGTGCGATAGCCGGAGGTACAAGTGGTGCCATTTTAGGTGCTGGTGCTGGAACCTTAGCTGCTCCAGGTATAGGGACAGTGAGCGGAGGCACGGCGGGTTTTGTGGCTGGCGAAGCAATGGGCAGTGCTACAGCTAGAGAGTTATATATAGGCATAGCAGATACTTTTGGACAGACAGTAGATACTAGAAACTTAGGTGAACGTGCGGCAGATTTCACTACAACCGCAACATTCAATGGCATGGCTGGGCCAATTTTAAGTAAAACATGGCAAGGTATTAAATACGTTGGAGGACAACCTATAAGATATATGACAGGTGGAACATCACCAGCCGCGTCTCAAACTAAAGAGGCTTTTGACTCTGTTGGTTTGACCAACCCGACTGCCGGACAAATAACAAGTAATCCGACCTTGAATTTAATTGAATCTAGCTTATCTGCTATGCCTCTTTCAACAAAAATTATGCACCAAAACGCCGCACAAACTGTAGATGAAATACATATTTTTGCCAGAGATTTAGCTACAAGATATGGCGGTGTTAGAACCATGGATGAAGCTGGTGTAGCTTTAATGTCAGGAGCTAGAGCAGCTAAGCAAAGATACAGAAATCAAGTTGATAAAATGTATAACGATGTAAGCAAACACATAGATCCTAATTTATCGTCACAAGCAAACCACACCAAAAAATTTATCAAAAATTACACCGCCGCTAGTGAGACATCTACAGGCCAAGAAATCCTCGGACCAGTCATGGAAATGGCAGCAAAAGTTATGAAGGATGCAGATGCGGGTGTTTTGAATTACAACAACTTGAAAAATTTTAGAACTTTTTTGAGAGAAAATTTAGATTCTTCAACGGCAGCTGGAGGGAGGCTTAACGGCACGGAAACTAAAATGTCGGAACTGTACGGATATATAAGCAAAGATTTAGAGGATCTTGTGACTGCATCTGGTGACGAAACAGCAAAAAAACTTTTTACAGAGGCCAATGAATTTGTTTATAAAAATACGAACAAACAAGGCGGTATAACCTTCCTTGACAATGTTATAGCAAAAGGAGACGTAACAGCGAACAAAGCGTTGAAATATGTCCTAAGTGGAGCAAAAGACGGCGGGGAAGATCTTGTTAAATTAAAGTCGTTGTTGGAGCCAGAAGAATATAACGCCATGTCCGGTTACATTTTAGGAAGAATGGGCATGCCTTTACCGGGTGTTTCGCAAGGCGTTGAGTTAGGAGCAGAGGGTGTTATTAAAGAGGGCGCTGAATATATTGCCGAGCAAGGTTTTTCTCCCAAAAGATTTATGACGAATTGGAACTCATTAAGCAAAGAGGCAAAAGAAGCACTGTTTAAAGGAACCGAATATGAAGAATTGGTACCCGAATTAGATAATTTAGTTTTTACTGTAAATAAAATTGGACTAGCAGCAGAACAAATGGGGAATCCTAGTGGCACTGCTAGAGTTCTTAACACAGCTGCATTATTTGGAACTGTGGGTGGTGGCGGTGCGGTAAATTTTGATTTTGGTTTGAGTGCTTTGGTAGCTCCTTTTGCTAGTGCAAAACTTATGACTAACAAAAATTTTGTAAATTGGCTAACAGAGGGATTAGAAAGAGCTGCTTATGATCCACAAAGTTTCGGTCAGCATGTTCGACGTTTGTATCAAATTTACGAAATTAATCCTGAGATTAGGGACGAAGTAAAAGCAATTCTAGAAGGCATGCAGTTTCAAACTATAGAGCCCATAGAGGATAGAAACGCAGATAACGTAAATCCTGTTACCACAGCAGCACCAAATGAAAGAGCATTTCGTGAGGTGACAAACCCTGAGATAGCCGGCAAATTGTTACCGGATGTCAAATTGTCAGAACAAATAGAAAGTTTCACCATGCCCACAGTTGCAGATCCAGATAGACAGCTGGCTATGTCGCCGACAGTTTTACCAGATGAAAGGGATCGAGAGATCGCAATGCGCGAAGCGGGTGGCATTGGATCCTTAGTTTAGTATGGCTAGGGATTATGCCAAGGAGTATGCAAACTATCACTCGAGGCCAGAACAAATCAAAAAGAGATCTTCCAGGAATAAAGCCAGGCGTTTAGCTGTAAAGATAGGTAAGGCCAAGAAAGGCGATGGTATGGACATACATCATAGGGATGGAAACCCAATGAACAACAGCCGCGGTAATCTAAAGTCTATGGCTAAAAGTAAGAATAGATCTTTTGCCAGGACTAGGACGGCCAGGAAGAAAAGATCTTAGGATTCTGATTCTGTGGCGCTTATAATCGCCCCTACAACCTCATAATCGAGATCGTAACCCATATAGGTACCTCCACCTACATTTACCTCTAAATTACGCGATATGAGCCTCATAAGGGCTGCTTGTTGGTGTAGGGTAAGTCGACTAAACAGATCTATAACCTCTTGTGCTTCAAGCACAGGCTTGTAGGATTGAGGCACAGACTTCTTTGGTTTGGCTTTGTTAAACAAATTCATGGCCTAGCTCCGCACTTAGTTTTTTGTGCTCTTTCTGTATTAAGCGTTTGAGCTGATCTATTTTAGATCTGTTCTCCATAATGCAGATTTCCTCCAAAAGATCGTAAGTTGCCGGATCTACAGCAAGACTTTTCCTTATTTCTTTGCCGTCTTTTTTCGTCTGTATTGTATCTGATTCTGTAATCATGTGCTCCATTCTATAAAATTTTGCAGAAATATACAAATAAATATTAGTATTGATCTGATATACTCCTAACTATGTACCAGGTTAAAAACTATTTATTAAGCATGCAGTCGCATTGGATGATAAATCATACTACTTACCAGGCAGTGCAAGACTCAGTACCCAAGATTATAAAGTTTAAAGCTGGCGAAGGTGTAGAGGCCATGGGTAAAACTCCTGTGCATGATGTGGTGAAAAAAATCCACCCCGATATATATAAAGTTCCTTTGTTTCGTAGAAAGTTTTGTTCGTTGCTTATGAAAGAAATAGAACACATGAAGCGAGAGATAGGATTTCAACCGAACGAGGATGAAGACGAGCTCCGCCAGATCCCTGAGATCGTTTTGCGTGATCACGCGCCAGAGCTCTATCGCAGTATGTGGTTCGTGGTTCAGACTGTACTGAATCCTATATTCAACGCTATCTGGCAAAGAGATTGTGCGGATCCGGCTACCATACAGATAGCTAACTACAATCTGAAAGATAAGAAACAAGGTTCCTGGCATCACGACGAAAGCTCGGACATATCCGTCGTGGTTCCTCTGAACACTGGCAAGTATGTTGGTGGAGGGACCGCCTTTCATAACTATGGGGAGGTAGCGCCGTTGCCCACAGGCCATGCACTGTTTTTCCCCAGCTTCACACATCTACACAAAGGTTTGCCGGTCGAATCTGGTGATAGATACCTATTGGTTTTTTGGCTGAATAACGCCAAAAGAATCGTCGATTTGTACGAAAAAATAATCTAAAAATATCCTCTATAAATAGTTGCACATAGTTGCAACTTTTGATAATATAGTCATGTGAGACATGTTATTAAAAACCAAAAAGGAGGAGAAATGATAAAAGTGTTAAACGTCCTAGAGCTTTGGGCCTTGCCCGTTGCGTTGTTCAATATGGTTGTGTTCATCTTTGCGGTGGAAGCAATCATCAAATTATTGGGGGTAGTGTAATGGCAGACATAATGGGTAATGCAACTAAGTTAGTTTGCAGAGAGACAGGAGCCGATGTAAAGATCGGTGACAAAAGAGATTGTCACAATGAGGACGAACCAGTCGTAGTTACTGGACACTGTGCCAGGACCGGCAGAGTCTATTTCGAGTTAGCTAACGGCTATAACGTAAGGACCGAGGGCGGTATGTTCCCCAGTGTGATTGGTACAAAAATAGTTAAGGAGGTGGTGTAATGAATTTAGGTAATATTACTTGGGAGGCAAGTGGTGATATTTACGCCCTGGATCTAAAGTATGTAGGAACAAAAAACTACATGGGTGTTGCTTACTTTTGGGGCCATGAATACAAACATACTTTGAGAGATCTTAGTTATGCAAAGAGAAAAAAAATACATAATTTAGGCCTGGAAAAAAATATTGATTTTATCAAACCAAACAAAGAAGCATGGTATTTCATAGCTGATGTTTTGAAGTGTGATGTAAATACTTTGTGTGAAATAGAGGAGGTAATGTAAATGAGCAAATTAATAACTGTAAGAGCGTATGAATATAAAGAGCTAAATGATGAAGCAAAAGCTACATTCACTCATTATATGTATGACAGTCCTTTCGACTATGAAGACGAAGATGAAAATGGCAATACAATAATCAAGTATGACTACTTCGCTGATATGGACTTAGAGGACCAAATAGAGTTTTGTGAAATGAATAATTATCTTTTCAACAAGTATGGCGAGTTGATTGGACACTTAGAGGAGGTAGTGTGAAAGAAGATCTTGTATTAGTAAAAGTCAAAAACAAACCGAATGAATTGAAGGCGGTTGCTTACCTGGGCAAGTATTCACAACATAAAGGTTTGTTTGACGAGGTGGTCAAAACATTAGATTGGTTAGACGAAACAAGAGAAGAGGAGGTAGTGTAATGACAGAAAAAGCAACTTGTATTTTATGTCTTAATGAACCAACAGATACCAAATTCTGTGTGGAGTGCAATCCGGTTGTTCACACGAAACAATTTTGGGATGGTGTAGACTTGGCGGCAGCAACCATTCCAAGAATGGTTGAGAAACAAAAGGCGAGAGAGCAAAAGGCCATCATGGCCGAGCTCAGTGAAATCGCAGAAGATTTTGCAGATTAGCGGAGGCACCCTGGAGCTGCTCAAACAGGTGGCGTAATCCCGATGAATGAAGTGCCCCGCCTCCGTTTGTAACGCGAGCGTTACCCATTGGGGGGCCAATGAATCACTGTTTGAAAAAAAGGAGGCACACGCCTCCTTTTTTTTAGTAAAGATCTTTTAGTCCGATCTCTTGCTCACCATCTAGGTTGTAAGGTTTGTATTCGTCTTTTGCCTCACACTCTAGTATTGTTTTCAGCGCTTGTTGGTTTTTAGCTTGTCCATACTTCAATGCCTCCGGGTGCATGGAGTAAACCACAAAGGGGTGCGGATCCTGTTTTTCTTGTGCCAGGAACTTAAACCCTTTAGCCGGTAGATCTAAGGCCCTGGCAGCATCTACATATAGCGCAGCTTGCATGTGATAGTTGAAAGCATTAATCGCTTGTTTAAAGCCCCTAGGAGACGCGTCACGGCACGTTTTAAGATCCCATACATACTCACCATCATACCAATCCATTCGTGCCTTAAACGGCTCGCCATGCCATTCAAAAACTAAAGTCAGTTCTACCTTATCGGTTTCGCTTGGTATGTATTCTTTGACTAGCTCCCGGCGTTTCATGCAAAGATCGTATAGATCCTGGGTGATTGGTGTGCGGTTGCCTACGGACGCTAAGAAGTCTTCGTAGTCTGCTTTGCCGGCTTTGGTCCTTCTGTCCACGTTGGGTTGTATTACAAACTCTGTATCAAACTTATGGTGCTCTAAGAACGTCGTGTGTTGCACTCTGCCTTCCAGAAGCGCTGGCGTTTGTTCCAGGGCCTTTTGGTTTTTCCAGCTGTAAGGACATTTACTGGCCGCTGTTAGATCGTGAGATCTTCTGGCTTTTTTACCTTTATAGCTTATAGCGTCATAGTCTTCGTAACTTAGATCTTCGTATATTCCTAATTCAAAATCTTGCATTTTTTTCTCCATAGTTTTTACCGGTCAACTAATCACCGGTTATTCTTTTTCAGCTAACTCTGTGGCTATCAGTGAGTAACCAACTAGATCGTCCGCTGTGTCGACGTGCCCTGGATTGTTCACGAGCCTACAAGACTTGAAGACAATCATCATGGCACAACATTGTTGGGGTGTTAGCTCAATGCCTAGTAACCCGCTCCAGGCATTGGCTAACTGCAAAAAAAACGCATCCGGGTTGATGTAGTCACTACCTTTTACATCTAGGAGTTCTGCTATTTCTTTTGCTTTATCTTGATACATGTTGGGGGTGGTAGACGGCCTTGCTATCTTTTGTTGTGAGACACAAGGAGTAAAGGGCCGCCTACCGAGAACTAAAATGGGATGTCTTCGTCTTTCAATCCCTCAGACGCTTCCTCAGATATTGTCTCAAGGTTGTCGCTTGCAGCTCCAGTGCTAACTGTTCTAGGTTCACTATCACTTTCTTTTGCTGCTAGGAGCTCAAAACTTTCTTCAATTTCTTTTTGTTGCCAGGCTGGTAATCCGTCAAACACATCGCACATTGCTTTTGTTTTGTCGTTACTGCCACCATTAAACTCAGCACAATAAACCTCCAGGTCAAAAGCTCTTTGTTCATTCTTAGTGGCCACCTTCTCTGTACCACCAGCTGGCTCACGCAATGCTTTTATTTTTGGATTGCCTCCACCTGTACCATCCGGCATTGGGTTAGTGTGGTCCACCTCTATCTTGGCTGTATGTCCTAATAAACCTACCAAGTCAAATCCAGCTAACTCTTCGTCGTTAAGGCTTTTGCCGCGCCAGGATTCAATGTCTTGTCGCAGTGCTGCCTTCTCATGTAATGACAGTGTATATTTTTTAGACACAGCGAAAGGTCGTCCGTCTTCCATGTCTACTTGGTTGTTGTCTGGATCTACAGCTTTGGTTACTTCGAAAGCCAGAGATACTTTGTGTTGTTTCTTTGGCTCGTCGTTACCAAACTTATATTCTTTAGTACCTAGGTCAACTATAGAATATAAAGTTCCTTCGTAGGTGCCTTTTTCTAATTTTGGGAAATCGTCATTCCCACCTTTGTCAGTTATTGTTAAACTCATAAAATCTCCTCGTGTTATGATTGCATATTAAAATAAATATCTGTAATATCTTACAGACATTTGCAAAGCAAAGCAAACACCAAAAATAAGGAATGATTGATGTCATTAAAAATAACAGGACCGACTAAAAATAAAAACGCCCCCTTCACAAAAGATTACATTTCTCAGTTCCGGGACTTCTTAGCAAGCAACAACTATGAACCGGATCCGAAAAAAGGTTTGGTAACTGACGGCTCAATCGGTCGAGCATACATCAACGTCGGAAATCAAAGGAAGTTCGTGGGTTGGTATCAAGCCTGGCTTGACCAATCATCACCCTTTGGACGCATAGGCGATTATCGCTATAGCGCGGACCAACCCACGGCGACCTGGAAACCAGAAAACAGCGGGCAGTACAAACTAACCAAAGAACAGAAAGCTGAGATCGAACAGCTCAGAATCCAGGCCAATCTAAAGACACAAGAAAAATACACACAAGCCGCTCATAGATCTCAGTCTATTTGGGACAGGTGTGAGGAAGTTGAGATACATCCATACTTACAGAACAAACAAGTATTGTCTTACGGCTTACGCAAAGATAACCATAATAACTTGGTGATTCCATTGAAGGACGACCAGGGCACTATCGTTGGCCTACAGTATATTAGCGAGGAAGGAGACAAACGCTTTCTCACTGGTTCTAAAAAAAGCGGTAGCTTTTTCCTTCTCGGTAGAGAGATCTTCAATACATCCGACAGCCTTAACTATGCAGAGGGGTATGCTACGGCGGCCTCTATATACGCTGACCGCTCCCAGCCGGTGGTCGTCGCGTTCGATGCTTACAACTTAATTAAGGTAGCCGAGGTGATGTATAAATACTTCCCGGACCACAAACACATATTCGTGGCTGACAATGACGATAGTAATACAGGAGAGAACGAGGCCAAGAAAGCTGCATCGTTTATACAGAAGAGTGGCGGCTATGCCGAGGTCCAGATGCCAGAGACTAAGGGAGACTATAACGACCATGCTACAGAGGAAGCGCTAGAAGGCGAGGTGATTCTCCAAAATATAGATGTACCGGTCGAGTATGACTTTCATCGCAGTGCTAACGGACGCTTCTTGAATACTAAGGACAATATAGGTGGGGTTCTGAAAGTGCATAATGTGGATGTGCGCTACAACGTCATAAAGAAAAAGATGGAGATAGACATACCTAACATGGAGTTCATTGCTGATATGCACGAGGAAGCCAGTCTTATAGAGATAGAGGATCGCTGTATCAACATGGGGATCCCGCACACTAAAGTGCGAGACTATCTCAAGGTTCTCGCTAGAGAATACAATCCTGTTAAGGAGTGGATAGAGAGTGAGCCATGGGATGGAACAGACAGACTGCCGGACTTCCTGGCATCGCTGACTACAGAGGAATCCGCGCAGCTAAAAGAAATGCTACTGAGGAAGTGGTTGATCTCTTGTGTCGCGGCGGCCTGTGAAAAGAATGGCGTTGAGCTCGAAGGCATCCTGGTCCTACAGGGAGCACAAGGACTCGGTAAAACCTTATGGTTTAAGCGCCTGTGCGACTACAATAAAGGCTGGCTGTTGGAAGGTGCCACCTTAAATCCATCGGATAAGGACAGCGTTAAGCGGGCGGTTAGCCATTGGATTGTGGAGTTAGGCGAGATCGAGTCCACGTTTAAGAAGTCTGATATAGACCAGCTGAAAGCATTTGTAACGTCGAAGACAGACGAGCTGAGGCTGCCGTATGACCGAGCCTTCACGACCTATCAGCGACGTACGGCTTTCTACGCCAGTGTTAATGCGCGAGAGTTTTTGACGGACACGTCGGGTAATCGTAGATTTTGGGTTCTCGCGGTGAGAGACATCAATGTCAATCATGGCGTGAACATGCAACAGCTGTGGGCCCAGGTTAAGGAAACTATGTATGTGCCTGGCCAGAAGAATTGGTTTTTATCACCGGACGAGCGTGAGCTTTTGCATGATAGCAACGAGGCATATCGAACACAATCCAGCGTTGAAGATCTTATCCTGGAGCACGTCAACTTTGGCAGTGAATACGCGAAGCCAGTACAAATGACTAAGCTGCTACGAGATCTTGGTATCAAGGCACCGAGGATGCCCGACTTCAAAGAAGCGAGTCGTGTCTTACACGAGAGAGGCATCGAACCCCGTAGGAGTAACGGCAAGAAGATCTATGACTTAGATTACAAGGCCGTCGAAGACGAATCGATTGGTTCAATCGGAGGTAATTGGAATGATTAGTGCCGCCGTGCGTGAGTGGTTTATGGCATGGTTTGTTGTGCTTGCCCTGGGTGTTGCGTTGTTGGTTGTGGCTATGATCATGCCCCTGGTTGCCATCGTTAAGATGGTGGATCTGTTGTTGAGTTGGAGGGGATGGCGGTCGTGATTGGAGTGTATGGTGCACTGATTTCAGCGGCATGGCGTAGAAGGCCCACAAATGAGCGTGTGCAACTGTTAGCATACTTATGTGGTTATATGCCAGGTGTTGCAAAAAGAGAGTGTGAGCAAGTGTTATGTGGCTTTTTAGCGTACCCTCTAATTAAGCCTTTGTTTATATGCCTTTCAGCTTATACAGTGTATAGTGTATTAAACTTAGGAAAATTATATTTTATTAACTACAACAGTATATTCTTATGGTTAGCACAGCCAATAGTTTGAAGTGGTTATACACTCACACTGATACACTGTTTATAATAGAGATCTGATATGGGAAGACCAAGAAAGCAAAAAGATAAAATAGT
>TARA_R100000697_G_scaffold29602_1_pt1 | contig 13720 bp, 4 predicted proteins | sample TARA_R100000697 | Tara Oceans TARA_R100000697 (sample SAMEA2622788) | marine metagenome | biome: marine biome (ENVO:00000447); feature: surface water layer (ENVO:00002042); material: "saline water (ENVO:00002010), including plankton (ENVO:xxxxxxxx)" | depth 5 m
AAACTTTGAAGTTGTTTTAAATGGTAGTTTTGCTAACGCTACTACGGATAATAGCGCTACGTATGGATCTAACACTGGTGGAATAAATGGTAAAGACTTGCCCGACGACTGGATTACAACACCAGCTTCTTTGCATGTTGGACTTGGGGCAGACGTCACTGTACATAATGGCGCTTTATCTTTCAATCATTCATCTTTTAACGGACCCGCTGCTCATGGTAAAGTTTTGGCTTGCTGGCAACTACTTGATGTATCTGACTTAGAATTTATAAATATATCAGCAAATGGAGTAACTACTGCTGAAAATGCTGCGAATGCTGCTGGTGTAACAGGTCCTGTTGTAATTACAGATGGTATTGCTTTTGATGTTACAAACGCGGTTGGTTATCCTGCTGGTCAAATAGGTAACGTTGATAGCGCTGGAACTTATTCTTTACCAGCTGGAACTTTAAGATTTGGATTAAGTACTAGCCCAGGTGATACAAACACGTATCCAGATACTATACCTACAAATTTATATCCTGGTCCATATTCTCAAAATCAACATCCAGATATTTTTGATGTACCTCATCTAGGTGGCTTTGCTTACCATGAATGGTCAGCTGGAGACTCTGGTGTAAAAATCTTTGAGAATGTAGATGTTTCTCAATATAATCAACTTTATTTACTAATTACTTCTTTTGTTCCTTTTGATTCACACCCTACGACCGCTGATTTAGAAACATTATTAGTTAATAATACTATAGATGATATTACTGTTACAAACGCATATCCTGTAAATGTTTTACAAACAGCTCAGGGTAACACTGGGCCTAATAATTCTTCTACTTGGGATGCTTTTAAATCAAGCGCTACTATAGATGAATCTGCTAGTTATAGCTATGACGATCATAATTTTGATACTTTAGCAGGAGAAAGATATGGCCTTGATCCACAGCACGCACAAGTAAACGGCTCTTTTTATATAGATGAGCGAATGGGTAAAATACACTTTTCATCTAATATTTCTGGTAAAGATGTGATATTAGATTATATTAGTGATAGTCTTGGTACAGAAAAAGAAATGCAAGTTCACAAACTAGCAGAAGACGCTATGTACAAGCACATGCTTCACGATGTAATGATGTCTTTACGAGGTGTTGGAAGAGGTCAGCTAGCAATGTATAAAAAAGATAAATTTGCAGCTGTAAGAAAAGCAAAACTAAGGCTATCTAATATTAAATTAGAAGAAATAACTCAAGTACTTAGAGGTAAGTCTAAGTGGATAAAACACTAAGGTATGCCAGAGATTAAAAATAATTTTACTCAAGGTCGAATGAATAAAGACCTTGATGAAAAGTTAATTCCAAAAGGTCAATATATTCACGCTGTAAACGCTCAAATAAGTAGAGCTGGAAATAGCGGTGATGGTGTTCTTGGTGCTATTAAAGGTATCACTGCGCTAGGAGGAGGTATGCCTAACAGTATCTGTATTGGCTCTATATCTGACGAAGCAAATAATAAATTATATTTTTTAACTACCGCAACTGGTGTTTCAAATGATGCTGATTGTATATTTGAATATGACCAATCAACAAATACCATAACTACTGTTTTTAGAGATGTTAATGATAATGTTTTAAATTTTCCTGATGATTTTATTACAGCTATAAACGTAATAGATGACTTTTTATTTTGGACAGACGGTTATGGTGAACCTAAAAAAATAAGTATATCTAGATCAATAGAAGGAACTAACCAAGCAGCTGGTCATACGCAGCTAGTTGTTGACGGTATAAGTCTTGGCGATGTTATACACGATCACGTAACTGTAATAAAGAAAAAACCTGAGTCAGCACCTACTATAAAAATAAATACAAGTATACAAGACTATAATACAACTGATAGTTCTGGTAATACTATAATAATACAAAAATCTGTAAATCCTATATTTGAAAAAATATTTCCTAGATTTGCTGTTAGATACAAGTATGCTGATGGTGAATACTCAGCAATAGGTCCTTTTACAGACGTAATATTTAATGCAAAGTTTTCAGAAAACAGAGATGCTGATAGCTCTTTTTCATTTTTTGAGCCTTATCATTTAACTATGGTAAACGCTATATCTTCTTTAGATATATGCAACTTTGTTCCTACAAATATACCTTTAGATGTTGTTCAAGTAGATTTACTATATATGCAAGAAAACTCTTCTGTAGTTTATTCTATAGATAGTATTAAAAAAATAGATCCGGAGTGGAGCGCGGCTGGAGTAGCACAGAACGATTACAACGCAATATATAGCGGTAGTATAGGTACATTTGATGCTAACGTAAACTCTACAGGTAGATACGAGCTGAGTACAGAAAATATATACGCTGCTTTACCTGAAAATCAATTATTAAGAAACTACGATAACGTTCCTAGATTAGCAAAAGCACAAGAAATAACTGGTAACAGAATTGTTTATGGTAATTATACTCAAAACTACGACATAATAGATAGTTTTTCACAAGAGTATACTCCTAAGCTTTCAGCAAACTATAATGAAAGATATAATTCTATTGATACTTTTTTAGAAGGTGGTTTAAGAAGCATTAAATCACAAAGAGATTATCAAGTTGGTGTTGTTTTTGGAGATAGATACGGTAGAGAAACACCTGTTTTTACTTCTGATCAATCTTTTGTAAATATACCTTGGGAAGGTAGTTATGGATTAAACGCTAGCAACAGTTTAATTCTTGAATCAAATATATCTAATGAAGCTCCTTCTTGGGCTAGCTATTATAAGTTTTTTGTTAAAAATACAGCTGGTGAGTATTATAATTTAGTAATGGACAAAGCTTATGATCCTCCAACTCAAACAGACTTTGAAAATGAAGATGATCATATATGGATTTCATTTGCTTCAACAGATAGAAATAAATTAACTATTGATGATTATATAATACTAAAAAAAGTTTTTGACTCTGGTTTTACAACATCCGGTGGACAAATGCCTATTGAAAATAGATTTAAAATATTAGATATAAAAAACAATGTACCAGATTCTATATCTTACAAATACTACAATTTAGGTATAGCTAGCAATAGCCCTGGCAATCCATTAGGTCCAGTTGGTAATCCAAATGTTACAAATACAACTGTTCTTACAACTTATTTTCCAGATAATAATAAAAAAGTAGACATAGCTGGTACTGACACAATAATAATAGATAGAACCTCTCACGTACAATCTTTTTTTGGTGGCCAGTTGTTAGAGCAAGCAGAAGGTAGTCAAAAAACAGAAAATTTAAAAAACTTATATATATCTTGGAAAGCAAAACACCCTGAAACAAGTAGTGTTTTTAAGCATTCAAAAAGATATAGGGTATCAAATATTACAGATCCTCAAGGTAATTTAGTAGATGAGTATCACTTAAAGTTATCAGAACCAATTTCAGAAGAAGATAGTTTAATAGCTAGACCATCAACTGCTCAAACAGTACAAACGTCTTCTCCTGCTCCTGCACCAGCTTTAAATGAAACTCTTGAAGTAAGAATAGATAGAAAAGAAAGAAGAGATTATGAAAACTTTTCTGGTAAGTTTTTTGTTAAAATCCATGGAAATAACTTAATAAAAGATAGAGTGTTTTCTACTACTCCAGGTTTAGAGCCTGATGAGTTTATATCTGCTCAATTTAATTTACTTAGCTTGGCGGATGTAGTCAACGTTAATACTGATATGGTTGACTCTAACCTGATACCTCAAGGAGCTGTAAACTCAAATGGAGTTGGTCAACTAACTAGCGATAATGTTGATGGCGCTGTTTCAGCTGTAGGTACTCCACAACAAATTAATAGTACTGAGTTTCCTACTACAATAGGTACATATCACTCAGGAAACAACTTAACTGTTACTCAACAAGACTGGGAGTCTGTAGCGGAAGCGGTTAACGTTTCTGGATTTGGATTTAGTAATCCTAATTTAGGATTTTTCTTTGTAGATCAAATGGGTTTTGTAGCTAGTAATCCTAGCTCTACAAACTATGCTAAAGAATCTGGTCAAGGCTGGAGAGGTAACGAAGTTAATTATCCAAAACAAGTATGGAGAGTTACAGCTATTGAAAATGGATCTTTTGCTTATAATTATCCTTCTAGTGCTACTAGTATAACAGGAGATCCTGATTATGGCCCTTCACTTGAAGGAGAAGCTGTTTCAACAATTCCACATCCTAACAATCCAGGTGCTGTTATAACTTTTAACTCTAATAGTACTTATGGAGCTGGCCAACCTAGCGGTAGTCCAGGCCCTATAGATATTACAAATGGTACTATTGGAACTGCAGTTCATACTTCATCGCTTCCTAATTCTAGTTATAATATAAATAGTATAGAAGGCGCTATCACAACTAGCGCTGCTCATGTATCTAATTCAGTTATGGGTTATAGAAAATGGAGAGATAACTCTTTATACGAAAATACTTATGGAAATGATTACGGTACTAACACCGGTAAAAACGTTATACATATTTCATTTTTTGCTCCAGGACAAGATCTTCACGATGGTAATCTAAATCCAAATAATCATAGTCATCTTTATTTTAGAGGCTCTGGAACAGATACTAACAATTATAACGATATAATATCTGCACAACTGCAAGGTATATGGGGAGGTGGATGGTTTACTAATCCAGATGGAAGTAAGCTAGGTAGTAGCGATGAAGGATTTATATGTTTTGAAGGAAACTGGGGGCCAAAAAATACACACACGTGGATAAGTGGCGGTAGCGATATGTGTGGTCATTGGCAAGCTCCTAGCCCGCAGCATCAAGGAGACGCAGGTAATCAAGGTTATAATTTATCTTTTCAAACAAAACATGAAGATCAATGGAATCCTACGAAAACTGCATTTGCTGGAGTAAATGCTAAAGCTGAAGATTTTTTATCAAACATGATTCCTGGTAATAAATTTAGATTTAAAGATGATCCAAATAAAAAAGTATATACAATACAAAGTAGAAAAGAAAAACACTTATACAATCACACTCCTTGGAGAAAAAGACTTGTATGGGATGGAAATAATTATGTAGGAGCTGGCGATAGTGTAGAAGAAGCTGCTTTAATTTGGGCTAACACTGGTACTGGTGGTGGTTACTGGGCTGGTAATCCTGGATTTTTTAATGTAAGTTTTCCTAGTGACTTTGGAAAAGCAGCTACTAACACTAACGCATTCGTAACTCTTCAGTCTGCAATAGCTAGGTTTGGTTCTGCAAATAATAGAAGAGTTTGTTATATTATAGAACTTGACGAAGATATAACCACTGGCTCTACTGGTTCTAGTAGTTTTAATCCATTTAGCACTGGTGTTCCTGAGACTATGGATATTAATAGTTTTCAAAATATAGAATTTATAAGTGATAATCCACAAGTTGTTACCGGTGAAATAAACGAAAATCCAGCTATATGGGAAACTGAACCATCACAAAACGAAGAACTTAATATATATCATGAAGTTTCAAATAATATACCTTTACGTATAGATATTGATAACATAGAGCAGTTTGCTCCATTAGGTTGTAGAGTTTCAATACCTAATGTGAGTAGTGCTAATCCTGGTTTTGAGCTTTATGTTAGTAACTATCTTATTTCTAGTAATCAAGTAGTTGTTAGAGTAACCGACGTAGATTTTAACGACGTTGGTTTTAACTTTTTAACTCTAGCTGACTATGCTGATCAAGAAATTAGATTTTATAGAGATGATGGTAGTTATACCACAGCTATAATAGATGGAACATGGCTCGACAGTACTTGGGATAATCAAGTTCCACCTTATTGGGCAGGCTTAGGCTATAGACCGCTATTTAGACTTAAAACAGATATAGATCCTACTAAAAACATGGGCTTATCTTTTTACAATACTTTTTCATTTGGAGATGGTGTTGAGTCTAGTAGAATTAGAGCTGGTTTTAATGAAATGAGAATTACTAACGGACCTAAAGCTTCAGCTACTTTAGAACAACCGTATCAAGAAGAAGAAAGAAAAAACGGATTAATATACTCAGGTATATATAATTCTACTTCTGGTGTAAATAATTTAAATCAGTTTATATCAGCTGAAAAAATAACAAAAGATATAAATCCTACATACGGTGGTATTACAAAACTGTTTTCAAGAAAAACAGATTTAATTACTCTTTGTGAAGATAGAATATTAAAAATACTAGCTAATAAAGATGCTGTATTTAACGCAGACGGTAATCCACAGCTAGTAGCTTCAGAAAATGTTTTAGGTCAAGCCGTGCCTTATGCTGGTGATTATGGCTGTCAAAATCCAGAATCTGTTGACTTTGATAATTATAGAATATATTTTGCTGATAAACAGAGAAAATCTGTATTAAGACTTTCTATGGACGGTCTTACACCTATATCTGACGCTGGTATGAGAAGTTGGTTTCAAGAAAACTTAGTTGGTAATTTTGTACTTGGAACTTATGACAACGATGAAGAAGAATATAACTTAACTATAGGTGATCAAAACCTTATTAATTTATCTACAGATTATATTGAAAATAGTTATTTTAACTACGGTGACGAATCTTATAGTGTTGAAACAACACCTGATTTTACAGAAGATGGTGCCACTCAAAATGGTGATAACTTATATTACGATCAAGCTCTTGGAGTTCAAGAAACTTTAGATTTAAGTGCTGAGGTTATTGTTATAAACTGGCCACTAATACCAGCTGGATCAATTTTTAGTTCTATTACTCCTATAACTCAAAACTTTTCTCCAGCTCAATTTAACGATAACATATCTAATTCAACTGGTGATTATTTAGATTTTAATATATATAGCGCTTATGATGAAAGTGTTAGAAATACAAGTTTTACTCACGTTCCATTGGGATCTTTTAATAGTAACGAAATCACTACTTCTGTAGAAGTTTATGATCCAAGCAACAGTGATTTTACCGATCATTGCGGTTCACCTTTTAATGGAAGTGTAGGACACGGTACGCCTGTAGCTCAATTAAAAAGACAAATAACTTGGGATGGAACTACTCATTTCCTTAACGCTGATAACTCCGCTGGTTTTCACTATTATGGTGGGTCTGGTGTCAACCCAGACAACGGTATTAATGGTCTTCCAATTGGTGGAGGTTATATTGGCGACTACGGGCTTTACGCCAACACTACAGCTATAAATAGAAGATGTGCTGATAGCGAAAGTGACATGCTAGATGATAATCCTAGCAAAATGCAAGACGTTATAACTTTAAACAATGGTACTAAAGTTCACAAGATGATGAAGCCAAATTTGTTTTGGGACTTTGGTGAAGTAGATAACTCTGGAGATTACGCAGCAAATCAAGGTATTATATTTCAAGGTTATAGAGATTGTGAAATTCACTTGACTCTTCCAGGTACCCAACTGTACGGTGGTAGCGTTTACCCTCGACAAAAAAGAAGAAATTTAACAGCTGCTATTAGAGATTGGCATACCCAAACAAATTCAACGCCTAGCGCAAACAGTAGTGGATATTACAATTTAAACAATGTTAGTTATGCAACTGCTAATAATAACACTATATTTGCTGGTGAAATTGTTGAAATAGAGTTTGAGTTTGGATACCCTGACTTTATTAATAAAGAACAATTTGATCAAGAACCTAACATTAAAATTGAACTTTACGACGGTCAACCTATGGCAGGTGGAACACTAGTAGACGCTTCTAACATCCACGGTTTAGATATTACTACAAGTGGTAATTATTTTACTTTTTATGACAATATGGCAGGTGTTGTAGGTAGTATGACGCAAGTTGAAAGTATGTTTAATTTACAACCTGGTGGAGCAGCTTTAAATACTCAAATAACTCCTGACTCAGACACTTATTATCAATCAATACCTACAATGGGTCAAAGCACATGGGATCTAACAGGTCAAGGAGGTTCAAACACTACTTTTAACGGTATTGATAGCTCTAATTTTAGTAATCCATCAAGTTATAGAAAAGTATATAAAATTACAGTACCATTTTTTAATAGTCTTTCTCAAAGTGGCATACCTATTGTGGATACGTCTAATCTTGGAGAAGTATTAGTTCAAGATTTACAAGTTAGAATAACAGTAGACGGTACTGATTTTGAGCAAGATTACAATGGTGTAGATCCAGTTCCCGGTAGTCAAATGTCATCTACTTTAATACTTGGAAACTTCCGCATGAGAAAACTGTATCAAATGACACGTCCGGCTGTTCCAGAGTATATTATCATAGGACAACCTGACTTTCCTGAACAAGATATACCTGCATGGACTCAAGTTTCTCCAATACAAGGAAATCAAATTTATAGTAGTAACGGCGATCTTGCAACTATGGAGTATCCTGCTTATGGTGATCAAAATAAATGGACTGATGTTAGTAATCCTGGTCTTGGTTTTAAGAAAGTTTGGCAAGGTATTGGTATGAATGCTTATAGCGCACATATTTCTGAATATGGTGAATTTAATTATCCAGATATATTAACTGGCGTCGATGCGAATAATGTTACTCACACTATATTTGTTGGTGAAAGTAACGGTCAAACAATTCCCGGAAGTTACAGTACACCAAACGTTATAATACCTCAAACGTCTGGTCCTATAGGCTATGGAGGTAACAATATAGCTTCTACTTTATCTTCTAACGCACCCTCTCCAACATATAGTATAGATCCTGCTACTATAACTACAAAAATAGAAATAGGTACGTTTGAGTCAGATCCTTCTTTGAAATATCCTTTAAACACTGCTTTAGTACAAAATAATTGGTATGCTGTTAGAGCAACTACTACTAATACACCAGCTGCTTTTAGTGGTAATCATTTATTTATATTAAGAGATATTATTAATGCTAATGTTGGTAGTTTTCCACAGAATACTTTTAGAAATCACACTCAGCTAAATAACAACTACCCTGATTGGCATTATGGAACTATACCTTCTATAAATCACGTTGATTTTGATCCAGGCGATATAGGTTTGCTTCCTAGCCCTAATCTTAACGCTCCTAATGGACCTATGACTAGATGGATGACTATTTTTAAGTATGACGGAGTTGGTACGCCAGGTGTACTCCAGCTTTTAAACGGTTATGGTACTTTAGCTGGAGAAACAATAGAAACTATAGAAGTACGTAATTTAACTACTTACAACGCTGGCGGCGGTGATGCTACAAACTGGGTTCATGATAATCAACCTACTAGTTTTGCAGATATTCCAGGTCAAATAGACTTTTTATTAGCAAATACTAATCCAGTAATTGTAACTTGGCCTTTTGGTACCTATTATTATAACAACAAACTTTGTTGGAGATCAACAGCTCAGTACGAAGATTGGCAGCAAGAATTTGGTTCTGCGCAAAATTCTAGTTCGGCGCCACAAAATCCTAGTATTGGTGGTTATAGCTTTAGATTTACAGTTTCAGCTAATCCACATACTAATCAAGTAGCTGGTAACTTAATAGTTTCTGTAGCTAATGCTCTTGGTGATTTTGATCCAATCGCTGGGGAGTGTGCTGGTGTTAGATTAACTGGTATAGATCAAGTTGGTGATTACGAAATTATATTTAACTTTGATGACTCGCACACACCTCAAGTGTTTCGTGATAGTATTGATATTACAAGCACCGCTAATGTAGACACTGTACACGGTGCTGGTTTTCAAACTAATACAGCTATTGAAAATAGAATAAGATTTGTTAGTGGGCTAAATGGTGCGGAAATGGCAGTTACCAATGTTGTAATAGAAGATTTGACTATTGCATTTGGTGGTGGTTCTGCTACTAGTTGGAATTTTACAGGTTTTAATAACGTACTACAGAATTATATAACTTGGAATAATAACGTTGGGGCTATTGGTTTAAGCAATTTACCTTATCCTGTACCTGTTGATCCTATACATAATCCAAATGGAGATCCGTATCAAATTGAACAAGTGATAGCTCCTGAGATGATTATTGATAATAGTAAAACTTATTTTTTTGAGGCAGATATTAATATAGTAGCTCGTGATAACAATAATAATATAGTACCATTTACATCATTTACAAATGGAGTTGGAACTAACTCAAACGAGGTTTATCCAGAGCTTACTTTTTACTATTACAACTCTGCTGGAGAAGGTTTTCATTTCCACCCAGGTCATGATTCTAACTTATCAGTTATGGGTCATCAACCTTGGTGGTTACCTAACGGTACTACTGGATATAATTATTCATCTAGCATTACTTCTAATCTTATAAGTTCTTTAGGATACAAAGTAAGAATACCTTTTGACTGGTTTAATACTACGCTCTCGGGATACACTGGAGCTACTTTAATGCAGCCACATGGTATAAACTTTTCTAACAATATTTTAGTTCCAAACCCTAGTCCTTTAAACCCACTCATACAAACGAATCAATGTGGACCTCTTTTACAAAACACTTTTGTAATAGTTTTAAACGGAGTGGCTAATATGCCTACAGAAAGTTACACTATAAGCGGAAGTATAGATAACGTTAGACTTAGATCTTTTGATACGTTTGACGATAGTAATTTTAAAACATTAAGCTACAAAGAACAACAAAAGGGTTGGGTTAGCTTTAAAGATTTTTACCCGGAAAACGGTTTAAGTTTAGGTAGTAAATACTACACGTTTAAAGAATCTAATCTTTACAAACATCATGATACAGTCGTTTGGAATCAATTTTACGGTGGCACACAATATGAAACTCTAGTTAGATTAGTATTTAATGATTCTGCTTCTATATGTAAAGAGTTTCACTCTATTAATTTTGAAGGATCTATTGGTTTTAATAATTTTTCTGACGGCAACACAAACGCCACTGATTTTGCTGCAGATGGATTTATAACGGCTAATAGTCATTTTTCACAAGTATTAAGCGAAAGTGCTGGATGGCAAGTTGATGGAACGATAGTGACTGATATGGAACAAGGTACCGCTAGAGATTTTGACAAAAAAGAAAATAAGTGGTATTCAGACATAACAGGTATGAAAGATCCTATTTTTTATCAAACAGATAAAACTAACATTCAAGGTAATGATATTAATAATTCTTTTGGTATAGGTATTGTCGAAAGCGCTTTTGAAGATGATGGAACTAATAGTAATGCTCCAGCAGATCCAAACGCTGACGCGCAAGATCAAGAGGCAGAATCACAAGAAAATGAATCGTTAGAAAATATACCTCCACCACAACAAAATGTACCACAACAAAATGTACCGCAGCAAAACGTACCGAAGCAAAACGTACCGAAGCAAAACGTACCGAAGCAAAATACACTACCACCATCATCACCCACTCCTTACACTCCTCCTTCGTCAGGAGGTGGCTCAAGTGGAGGTGGATATTAATATTGTAATATGAATATATATAGTTTAAGTATAAGTAATAAAGGTTTGAATCCTAACGGCGAAACTAGAAAGTTTAAAGTTGGCGCTGATATTGGTGCTAGCGCTATAATACAAGTAGTTAGCAGCTCTGGTACTTTTTATAATTTTAAAACTAAAACTTTTTCATCTGAATTTAATAACGAAACTAAAATAGAACACACATTTATTAGTAGTATTTATGAAAATTTTATAAAATTTCCAGCAGCTACACAAAACTACAATGTAATTGTTTTACCAGATCCTAAGACAGATACTATTTTATCTGAAAAAGTATTAAATACAGAAATAGAGCAAGTATCTAATACAGTTTTAACATTTAGTTTAACAACTGATAATTCTTCTACATATAAAACTTTTCCAACAAGTGTTACATCTACAGCTACACCTAGTTCTACTGAAAAAAGAACTGTTAATTTTGACTATACAGTAGAGAACGTAGAGACAGACGCTAATGGTTTTGGGTTAAGATTAACAGCTCAACCAACAGAAAAAGAAGTTTTTACTGATATTACAGCTGTTATTGCTGAAAATCCTAGAGGTGATGGCGTTTCTAGTTTTAAAATAAACGTTACTGATACCACTGGTTTAGTTGTTGGTTCTACATTAATTTTTACAAAAGGCACAACAGCTGCTACCGCAGGTGTAACTATTACCAATATAAAAGGGCAAAGTGTAACTTTTAGCGGTAGTGAAGAGTTTGAAGATGGTGAAACTATAACAGTAAGAGCTAGAGGTTCTAAAGCAATAAAAAAAGCTTTAGGTTTAAACAATATTGCTTTTAACTTTGGAACAGCTTCAGATACAAAAATTACAAAAACTGTTAGAGCAGACGGTAGCGTTGCTGATGAGGCAACAGATGGATCAAATGCTAAAATTGCGGTAGATGGTACTTATGGACTAAGCGGTGGCAGCCATGTTACGTTCACAGGTGTTGGAGTAGACAACTCTAGTACTAATAATATAAATGTTGTAACAGCTAGTTCTAGCGCTGGTTTGTTCACATGCGATGTAGCACAATCATTAACAGCTGGTACAGTTTTAACTTTTAAAGGATCTTCTAGATTTGTTAATATACCTGGAAATATTACAATAACAGGATCTCCTAGAGTTAATTCTACAATTAAATTAGACTTAGATAAATTTATAACACCAGGAACAGCATCATAATATGATTATAAATATAGCAGGAAATATAGATGACACATTAATATCAGTTGGAGATACAATAATATCTGTGCCAGTTAATACTGTAAACTCTACTACAGGTTTTGATTTTAATAATCAAGCAACCACTAGTAGCGATTTATTTTACGGTGATATAGTGACTTATCACGGTGTAGTACTAAGTTTTAATACTGACACTATAATTACAGATTTAAACTCTCCACTTCCAACAGCTGGCGATTTTATTATAGTTGTTAAAAGCGGTAAGGCAGAAAGTAGTGGTGTAAAAGGTAGTTTTGCTAAATTAACACTTAGGCACGTAGGTAATCCACCTTTAAGAAGACCTGAGCTGTTTGCGGTAAGCACAGAAGTAATAGAAAGCAGTAAATAAGTGGCATTAAATGTGACTATAATCACTATATAGTCAAATTTAATTAAATATGAATAAAATAAAGTTCAGATCCTTCAAAGAAGGAGACTACGAAACTTGCTGCGAATGGTGGAAATGGTGGTGGAAAGATATACCTGTTAAAAGGGCTTTACTACCTGATGATTGTCGTTGTTTTATCATAGAAAGCAATGGTGTTCCAGTTGCTGCAAGTTTTTTATTTGCAATGATGAATCCGCTAGTAGGTTACAATACATGGACAGTCTCTAATCCAGAATATAGAGAAAAAGATAGAAGAAAAATACTAGAACTACTAATCAAATGCATCGAAAACGAAGCTAGAGACGTATGGGGTATGAAGATGGTTTTTACCGTTTGTGGTAACAGATTCATGGAACAAATACATAGAAACTTAGGCTGGGACATGCATAAAACTGATTACGAAGCATTTAAATATTTATAAAATGGGTAAAGGAGCACAAAGAGCTAACGAAAGAGCTATACAAGAAGCTACAGATAGACAGTTGCGAGAAACTCGAGCTAGACTAGAAGAGCAAAGAGGTATTCTTGATCAACAAAAAGCTGCATATACAGAGTTTGAGTTTGAAAATCCTTTTGCTGAAAATGTGTTTGAAGATCTTGAAGTTAGTCAAGAAGATATTAGGTTACAGCAGGAAATGGGTAGACAACGAGACGCTAATATACTTGGTCAGCTAGGTCAAGCCGCTGGATCTTCAGGTATAGCTGGACTTGCTACAGCTTTATCTAGA
>TARA_R100000697_G_scaffold21054_3_pt1 | contig 13680 bp, 15 predicted proteins | sample TARA_R100000697 | Tara Oceans TARA_R100000697 (sample SAMEA2622788) | marine metagenome | biome: marine biome (ENVO:00000447); feature: surface water layer (ENVO:00002042); material: "saline water (ENVO:00002010), including plankton (ENVO:xxxxxxxx)" | depth 5 m
CTAAGAAGATATGCAAGTCAAATAGCCCATGATTCTGTAATGCAGTTTCACGGACAATTTACAGTTGCAAAAGCAAAAGAAGCTGGGCTTACTCATTTTACCTATACAGGAACTTTAGTTCGAGATAGTAGAGAATTTTGTGTTGGTATGCTTAACAGGACACTCACAGAAGAACAAATACGAGAAATGTGGAACAGAAGGTCTTGGCAAGGTAAATCAACTGGTGACCCTTTTATTGTAAGGGGTGGTTATAGATGCAGACATACTTGGCTACCAACAGACCCAGCATGGGGCGAAGAAGCAGATGAAGTACCCGAAGAAACACCAGTACAACCGACAACACCCCCGCCAGTTGTTGACGAAACAGACATATTTCAACCTATCAATCGTGAAGGTGTTACAGAACAAACAATTAAAATAGTTTCTGCAAATGAAGCTACAAAAAGACTAAATAAAATTTTTAATGATGCTAGTAAAGATGACAGATATTTAAATAAAAATAAAGTTCATTACACAAGACAAAAAGTTTCAGACTTTGGAACTTTAGCGGGTTCAAAATTAGATGATGATAGTTTGTCTATGATATTGGCTTTGATGCCCGAAGCAGAACAATTATGTAAAAAATTTAATGTGCCTATGATTAGAGGAATTAGAGGTTCAAAAAATGAGAGTTCTTTTTTAGCTAATATGGGCGATGGAACAATGGGTATACAAGTTCAATTTGCAAAGGCAACTTCTAAAAATATTGGAAGTAAATTTGTAAAGGAAGCTAGAAACAAAAAAATTGAACAACAATTAGATAAACTTTTAGATGAAGACGTAAAATTAGCAATGCAATTAGATAAAATTTATAATGAAGTTGGGGCAGAAACGTATTTTGAATTTAGAAGAAACACAAACATAAGTTTAGTTCAACTAAGAGCAGTACAACAATTATTAAAAAAGAAAACTAAAGTTAAAGAAAAATATAATGAACTGAATAAATTATCAACTTCATCACTTTATACCGAGAAATCTAATTGGAAAAGAGGTGATAATTTAAAAAATAGACCTTTTTCAGCAAAAGCATTTGAAGATAATAATTTAGACCAGTTTAGAGCTACATTTTACCATGAAATAGGACATCATGTTCATCAGCAATACAAAATTAGAGATATTAGGGTAAACCCCGCTAGTGGGCTTGAACCCGAATGGACACAAGTCGAAAGACCATTAGAAAAAAGACTAAATAAAGTTAAAAACATTAAAGAACACAGCCCATCGGGTTATGGAACAACTAACACTAAAGAATGGTTTGTTGAAAACTTTTCACTTTATTATAGAGGTAAAGAAGATTTAGTAGCCCCCGAATTTTTGAAATTACTACAGGAAATAAAAGATGACAAAATCCCTTGAAAAAATAACAGAAATTTTACAAGAAAAAGGCGAAAATCTTTCTAAAGAAGATATTGCACAAATTAGAGAATTGTATGTGGATTTAAGTTTGAAAGAGAATACAATCATCAATGATATCGAAGAAATAATATCACAAATTGAAATAACACCAAAAGAAGATGTAAAGATTTGAAAAAATTCAATAAATTTGATATAAATAGTAAAATGGAGGACATAAATGTCAGAAGAAAATAAAGTAGAACAAACAGAAGAACAGGAACAGGTTACACAGCCCGAAGTTACTGAAGAAAAGCCAAAAGAAAGAATGTTTACAGAAGCAGAAATGCAAGAGATTATTACAAACCGAGTGGCTAGGGATAGAAGTGCCTTAAATAAAAGGTTAGGTGTAAAAGACTTTGATGAAGCTGTATTAGCTGTAAAACAACAAAAAGAATTAGCAGAAAAACAAAAAATTCAAAAAGGCGAGTTTGAAGAAATCATAAAAAACAAAACCCAAGAGTTTAACAGGGAAAAAGAAGAATTACAAAATCAATTAAGAGATATAAAGATTAATAAAGCATTGTTATCATCTGCTTCAAAAGGCAGAGCAATAAACCCCGACCAAGTAGTTTCACTTTTACAAAATCAAATCAAACTAAATGAAACTGGAAATGTTGAAATACTTGATTCAAAAGGTTTACCAAGATATAACAATAATGGGGAACTCTTTACAACCGATGAACTGGTTCAAGAGTTTTTGACACAGAACCCGCACTTTGTATCACCAACCCCTAGCGGTAGTGGCACAAGGTCAAATGTGGACAGGCAAGAACTCAAAAAAGCCTTTAATTATGAGGACTATGACTTTAGCATAAAAGAACACCGAGATTTATACCGCAAGTATAAGAAGGAAAGAGATTCAAAACCTAGAGTGATAAACAGTTTAAAATAATATAGCTATTTTTTTAAAGGAGTATATATGGCTAACGAAACAACCAGTTCAACCATTTCAGAATTATATACTGAGATAGTTGCAGAAGCATTGTTCGTTGCTAATGAGCAATCAATAATGCGAAATCTTGTCAGAAACTACACTATTGCGGGTGGTGGTAAATCAGTTGAAGTTCCAATTTATTCAGCGGTATCAGCGTCAGCAGTAAACGAAGCTACTGATTTAAGCAATACAGCAGTAAATCCAACATCAGTTACTATAACAGCTTCAGAGGTTGGAATTATGACAACATTAACAGACCTTGCAAGAAATTCAGCTTCAAGAAATGTAGCTGGAGATATTGGAAGATTATTTGGGGAAGCTATTGCAAAAAAGATAGATGGTGATTTATCAGCATTATTTACTGGCTTTTCTACAGAAAAAGCGGGTGGTGCTGGTCAAGAACTTACAGTTCAAGACTTATTTGAAGCAAGTGCAGAACTTATGACAAATAATGCCCCAGCCCCTTATTATGGTGTATTTCACCCGAAGCAAATATTCAATGTTAAGAAGTCTTTAACAAATACATTTGCTGGTTTAAATACAGAATTATCAAACGAAGCTATGAGAAATGGTTTAGTTGGTCAGATTGCTGGTATTCAAATTTTTGAATCAAGTAATATTTCTGTTGATGGTTCAGACGATAGTATTGGTGGAGTATTTTCCCAAGATGCTTTAGCTTTAGCAATGATGCAAGACCTAAAGATTGAAAGTCAAAGAGATGCTTCATTAAGAGCAGACGAAATCGTTGCAACAGCAGTTTATGGTGTCGGTGAGTTACACGATACATATGGTGTTAAATTAACAGCAGACTCAGTTGCAAGTTAAAACTTATGGGGTGGTTTTCCACCCCTTTTCATTAAGGGAAAGATTATGGATAAGGTAAAACTTACAAAAGGCGATAGAGTTATCGAAAGACCTAAAGTTGATTATGAAAACAATATTGATATATGGACAAGAAGGGGTTGGAAGCTAGACGAAGGCAAGCCAAAAGCCCCGCCAAAAGACCAAACTATTATTGAGGAAAAACCAGCCCCGAAACCAGCTAAAAAGGATAAATAATGTCCTCAACAGTTTTTAGTGTCCAAAATACACATCTGCAAAAGATACAGCCCGATATTTTAGAATTTGGAATAACAACTTTTGTTGACCAAATACAATTTGCTGAGAATGATGTTATAAGGCGAATTAGGGAAGAATGGTGGGAAAGATACAGACACACAGTTCGTTACAAGGATATTACTAAAGTAACATCTGTTGAAATGGAAAATAGTAAACTTACACCCGCACAATTTGAATTAGCAGTTGTTTATTTGGCATTATGGAAATATGTTTATCCACAACTAACAAAATGGCGAGACCCCGACACAGGCGAGGGAAAAGACACATTTCAAGTTCAGATAGATTTTTATCGGGATAGATATGATGAAGAATTTAATGATATTCTTCGAGATGGTGTAGAATATGATGAAGATGGTGGTGGAACTGTAAGTGATAGTGAAAAAGAACCAATTCATCATTTACGATTAGTTAGATGATACAAGCACAAGCCAAAGTGAACACGATAGAGGTAACAAACCTTTTAAAAAGAATTGGTAGAAAACAAAGGGCTGTTATTACTAAATCACTTAATAGAGTTTCAAACATGGCTGTAATGATGATTACGAAGCGTACACAGGCTGGAAAACTACCCGATGGTGGTCAAATGCGGTCATATGCAAAAAGTACTGTCAGAAGCCGAAAAAAGCGGGGTAGACAAACAGGTTTTGTTGACCTTACAGACACGGGCAAAATGTTTCGCAGTTTAGATTTCAGAACAAGAGGATTTAAAAGCACATTGTTTTTTTCAAATATGGAAAGAGCAAAAATAGCTTCTTATCACGATACTTTCGGTGTTGGAAAAAGAAAAATTACACGACCATTTTTTTCTATTGGAGATAAAGAAGAACTCAAAATTAAATCTGAATTTTCAAAGTTTTATTTTAAAGAAATGAGATTATGAGCAAAAGAGAAAACATAGCTGGTGATATAATTACAAAACTTGATTCAGTTACAAGCCCTATCGAGTTTAAAAAGATTACAAGAGAACCTTTTGAAGTCGAAGAATTAAGTGATGCACAATTTCCAGCATTGTTTGTTCAATCGGGTGACGAAACAAGGGAAGTGTCAAGCATAGGTGATACGGGTGCTGGAACTTACAGGGGTACACTTGATTTTTTGATTGTTGCTTTTGGTAAAGGCACAACAAGCAATATTGATACAGTTAGAAACCAAATTATTGAAGTTATTGAAGAAACACTTGATAATGATGTAACAAGAAACGGAAACGCTATTGATACACAGATTATTGAAGCAACAACAGACGAAGGAACAATTTATCCCTATGGCGGGGTAAGAATAACTGTTAGAGTAATATATGAATTTACAAGAGGGAGTGCATAATGGCAAAACAAATCACAATGTCAAAAGATGACATGATTATTCGTTGTTCAGAAGACCACATAGAACATTTTAAAAATCTTGGGTACAAAGAACAAAATAATACTTCAAAGAAATCCGAAAAAATGTTAAAACCAAAAGAAGAAGAAAAGGAGTAAAGCATGGCTACACATCACGGAAAAGAGGGTGTTGTTACTATTGGTGGAACGACACTTGGCAATGCAACTGGATTTACAGTTGATACTACACACGATGTTGTTGAAGATACCGCATTAGGTAATTCAATGAAATCTTTTTTAGTCGGAAGGGGTACATTTACCGCCACGATTGAAATGAATTTTGATGAAACCGATACTGGTCAGACAACAATGGTACAGGGTTCTGAATTAACATTTGCATTTTTGCCCGAAGGCAATGAAAGTGGCGATAGAAAATTTAGTGGCACAGGTATCGTAACTGGAATGTCAGTTGGTGTACCTTTAGATGGTGTAATAACTAGAACTGTTAATATTCAAGGCACGGGTGGTCTTACAATCGGCACAGTTTAATTTAAGAGTTAAACATGGCAGATAACAAGATTGATTATTTTAGTGGTGTTCGTGACCATTTTAATAGCCTAGAAACACAAATTATAGAAGTACCCGAATGGGGCTTGGTAGGTGATATGGCTATCCATACCAAACCTTTTAACATGATGGAAAAGCAAAAATTGTTTAAAGGTGCGACTAATACTGATTTGTTAGTTTTGATTGATGTAATTATTACAAAGGCTTTAACAAAAGATGGTGAGTTAATGTTTAATGCAAGTGATGCTTTAAGTTTTAAGAAAAAAGCAGACACAAACATTATTGCAGAAGTTGCTACCAAAATAATGGGAACAGGAAACACCGATGTTGATGACTATAAAAAAAACTGAAGAACGATAATGAACTTCACAATATTTTTAGTTTAGCCGAAAGATTACATAAAACAGTTTCCGAAATCTTGCAAATGCCAGTAAGTGAATTTTATATGTGGATAGCATATTATGAAATTCAAAACGAAGAAAGAGAACGAGAAATGAGATTGGCACAGGCAAGATAAATGGCAAGTAAACAAGTAAATATTGACATCATAGCGAAGGATAAAACCCGACAAGCTATGCAAAGTGCGACAACGAATGTCGACAAAATGAAAAATGCAGTATTTAATTTGCGAAATGCACTTATAGGTTTGGGTGCTGGGGTAGCAATCAAATCTTTTGTCGATGTTGGAAAACAAGTCGAATCTTTACAAATCAGATTAAAATTTTTATTTGGAAGTGTAGATGAAGGTGCAAAGGCTTTTGATGTCATGGCAAAGTTTGCTTCTAAAGTACCTTTTAGTTTACAACAAATCCAACAGGGTGCGGGTAATCTAGCTGTTGTAAGTAAAAATGCAGAAGAACTACAAGAAATGCTTCAGATTACTGGAAGGGTTGCTTCTGTTACTGGTTTAGATTTTAGAACTACAGCAGAACAAATTCAAAGGTCTTTTTCTGCTGGTGTAGCAAGTGCAGATATTTTTCGTGAAAGAGGTGTTAGGGATTTACTTGGATTTAAAGCTGGTGCAACAGTTACAGCAGAAGAAACAGCCGAAGCATTTAGAAGGGTTTTTGGTGCAAATGGTAGGTTTGCAAACGCTACAAGTGATTTAGCCAATACATTAGAAGGCAGACTTTCAATGATTGGCGATAAATTCTTTAACTTTCAAAAAGTTGTGGCTGAACAATTCTTTGTAGGATTAAAAAGAGAATTTGGGGCATTAGATAAAGCCCTTGAAGACAATCAAAAAACTATTGATGACATTGCGAAATCTATTGGTGAAGGTTTATCCACAGCAGTTATAAAAGCTGGTGAAGCAGTAAGATTTATTAAAGATAACTTTGAAATATTAAAGGCACTTGGTATAGCGATAGTAGTCGGTAAAATTGCAACCGCTTTTCTTAATTTAGCAGTAGCGATAGGAAAAGCAAGGATAGCTTTACTAGCTTTTGGAACAGTTGCAAGAACATCAATTATTGGGGCTTTTGTTGGTATTTCCACAGCTATTTTATTGATGAATGATGCAATGGCAAAAGGTGTAAAACCTACAAATACCTTAAATGATTTGTTAAGAAGAAAAAAATTATTAGATGAACAATTAGCAAAAAGCGGAAATGTTGTAAGCAATACTTTAAAAAACCAAGTGAAATTTATAGACTTACAAATTCAAAAAATAAAAGATGCTGAAACAGCCCGTGCTATGGAAGAAGCTGGAATTAAAAGAATAATTGTTGAAACGGGCAAACATACAGATGCAATTATTTTACAAGCAAAAGCCCTTGATGCTTTAAAAAATGCAAAACCAAAACCCACAGATGGAACAGCTTTAGGAATTGATGCCAGTTTACCAAGTGTCAAGCCACAAGCATTAATAGATGAAGAAAAATTAGATGCTGTAAAACAAATGGCAAAACTTGAAATGGATATTATGACTCAGCTTCATAATGACAAAATTAAATCAATAATGGAGAATGATGAATTACAAGCTGAACTTGATAGAATAAGAGCAGATAAAAAAATACAACTTGCACACGATACAGCACGAAAAGAATTAGAAATTCAAAAACAAGTTATGTCACAAACTATGCAATTATTAAAAGCTGGTAGGGCTGGTGAAATAAATGTTGAAAAATTAACAGGTGAACAAAAAACTGATTTAGCAGTTAAGGTTGGAAGGGAAGCATTAGCCGAAATGGCAAGACATAATGAAAAAGCATTTAAATTAAACAAGGCTTTTAATTTGGCAGAAGCTATAATGTCCACAGCTAGAGGTGTTGCTAAAGCATTGCCGAATATACCATTAGCCATTGCAATAGGTGCTTTAGGTGCGGTTCAAATAGCCACGATTGCTAAAACAAAATATCAAGGAAGAAGGCTTGGCGGTAGAATGAACAGGGGTGAGCCTTACATGGTAGGTGAAGCTGGTGCAGAAATGGTTGTTCCCGATGCCCCAAGTACAGTTATACCAAACAGCAAGTTAAATTCAGTAAGTCAGCCCGTTACAGTAAATTTTAATATAAATACTGTAGATGCTAGAGGTTTTAATGAATTACTGGTAAATAGTAGGGGTACAATAATAAATTTAATAAATAGTGCAGTTAATGAAAAAGGTAAAATGGCGATAGTATGAGTGGGGCATTACCAAACACAGATTTTACAGCGATTAATCTTAAAAGTAATCAAAAAACTTTGTTTAGTGAAACAGATAGTGGCAAGACTTTTAGAAGGCAAGTTCAAGGTCAGCATTTTAGTTTTACAATACAATATCAGCCAATGACACGGGCAGATTTTGCCCCGATACAGGCTTTTATTATGAAGCAAAGGTCAAGAAAAGAAGATTTTACAGTTACTTTTCCCAGCTATTTCAATGCTTTAGGAAATGAAACTGGCACATTACTTGTCAATGGAAGTCATGCTGTTGCAGATACAACAATAGCTATAGATGGTTTTGCTAGTGATGGTGCTGGAAGATTGAAAGCTGGAGATTTTATTAAATTTGCACATGATAAAGTTTATATGGTTGTTGAAGACGTAACTTCATCAAGCAATTCTGCAACAGTAACAATAGAACCACCCCTTAGGGAAGCATTAGCGGACAATAGTGCGGTGACTTATGATAGTGTGCCATTTAAAGTTTATCTTACAAGTGATGTTCAAGAATTTAGCACAAGTTCAAATGATAAAGATGGTAATTTACTTTTTTCTTATGAATTTGATGTTAGAGAAAGTTTATAAAATAGGTGTAAGTCATTGATTTTATTAGATAAAATTCCTGGATAAGACATGGCTAGAGGTCTATCAAGTGCAGTAAAAACAGAATTAGCAACGGGGAATATTGACCCTGTTTTGTTAATTGAACTTGGTTTTTCAACACCAGTATATTTAACAAATGCTAGTTTTGATGTTGTTTCTAGTATTTCGGGTTCTTCAAGAACATATTCAGCAAATGGACATTTGAGAAATATTACAACTGTAAGCGAAACAAACAATCCAACAAAAAATTCTTTGATTGTAAGTTTATCGGGTGTTGACCAAACTTATATAGCTGGTGCATTAAATGAAAATATTATAAATGATAATGTTTATGTGTATAGAGGGTTTTTTGATACAAATTTTTCTCTAATAGCAGACCCTTTTTTATTATTTTATGGCACAATAGATAGTTTTAAAATTAGTGATAACACACAAAAAGCAACATTAAATCTTACAGCAACATCACATTGGGGAAACTTTTCTAAAACAAATGGAAGAACAACAACTGATAATTCACAACAAAGATTTTTCAGCGGTGACAAAGGAATGGAATTTTCTGCATTAACTGTTCGTGATATTAAGTGGGGCAGATTATGAGTATACATTTATACAATGCAGAAAAAAAAGATGTTCAAATTGTTTGCGATTTACTTAAAACCTTTAAAGATGAAGATTTGCAAAATTTAGATTATCCCGAAGTTGATGATAAAAAATTAGAAAATTTTATAAATGTTATGTTAGTAAAAGGCAAAGTTATTCTTTTAAAGGATTTAGATTTAGATGACATTTTGGGTTGTGCAATTTTTAATAAAACAGAATATTGGTTTAGTAAAAGTGAATGTATTCATATACATACAATTTATATTAAAAAGAATTACCGAAATTTTAAATTAGTAACAGCATTATTTGAAGCTATAAAAAAAGTTTCAGATAATTTACCGATGTATTTACCTGTAACTAGCGGTTTAAATATTGACCCAGTATTTAACAAACTTGGATTTAAAAATCTTGGTTCAAATTGGAGATATAATTAATGTGTAATCCATTTGAAGCGATAGTCGATGTAATAGAAGATGTTGTAGATGTTGTTGTAGACGTTGTTGAAGATGTAATAGGGTGGCTTGTTCCCATGCCCGATATTCCCGACTTTGGGGAAAATTTACAAGAACAAAATGCTAGGGGTGTTTTGGTCAATAAAATAAATGCAAATGCACATATTCCTATAATTTACGGAACAAGAAAAGTAGGTGGAAACATTGTTTTTTTAGAAACATCGGGAACAGATAATCAATATCTTTACATGGCTTTAGTATTGAGTGAAGGCGAGATAAATGCTGTTTCATCATTAATAATAAATGATAATACAGTTACTTTAAATGGTGTATTAACCGATGGAACTCAAAGAACTGTAGCAAGTAGTGATGCTAATTTTTATTCGGGAAGTAGTTTAATAACTGTAGAAGCACATTTTGGAACTGATAGTCAAAATGCTTCAACATTATTGTCAACTTTATCTTCATGGACAAGCAACCATAGATTAAGAGGTTTGGCATACTTAGCATTAAGATTTGAATGGAATCAAGATAAGTTTGGTTCATTACCAACTGTTCAAGCTATAGTGCAAGGTAAAAAAGTTTATAATCCAAATCTTGATAGCACAGTAACAGGCGGAAGCGGAAGCCATAGAGCCGACACAAGCACAACATGGGAATATTCCGATAATCCAATATATCAATTATTAGATTACTTGCGGAATGATAGATTTGGTATGGGAATAGCAAACAGTTATTTTGATACCAATTTTGCAGATTGGCAAGTTGCGGGTGATGTTTGTGATACCAATATAACCCCTTTTAGTGGGGCAAGTCAGATTGATTTGATGGATAGCCATACAGTTGTCGATACTTCAAAAAAAGCTATTGATAATGTTAGAGATTTTATTAGAGGTTCAAGGTCTTATTTAAATTTTTCTGCGGGTAAATATAATATTTTAGTAGAAACAACAGGTTCAGCTTCAATAACATTAACAGAAGATAATATTATTGGAGGTATATCGGTACAAAGTAAAAATAAAAACTCAAGATATAACAGGGTTATTGTAAGTTTTATAAATCCCGATAAAAATTTTCAATCAGACACAGCACAATTTCCACCAGTAGATGAAACTGGTTTGGCTAGTGCCGACCAACATTCAACAATGAAAACAGCAGATGGAGGTTTACTTTTAGAAGGTAGGTTTGATTTTTCTATGTTTACAAGCCCATATCAAGCCCAAGAGATGGCAGAAATCATTTTAAGGCGGTCTAGGTCAAGTTTAGATATATCCCTCACAGCAGACGCTACAGCCCTTGATTTGGCTATTGGTGATTTGGTTAATATCACTCATGCAACACCAGCATTTTCAGCAAAAGCATTTAGGGTTCAAGGTCTTTCTATAAATCCCGACCATACTGTTAGTTTACAATGTTCAGAACATCAAGATAGTTTTTATACTTTTGGAACACAACAAGAAGTTGCAACAATTCCAACTACAACCTTGCCAAATGTTTTTACAGTTCAACCCCCAGCAAGTGTTACATTATCAGACCAGTTAATAGAGTATAATGACGGAACTGTTATTGTTGCTTTAGATATAGCAATTGGGGCAAGTACAGATAATTTTATAGATTTCTACCAAGTTGAATACAAACTTAGTTCCGATAGTAATTTTATTATTTATGCACAAGGTTCGGGTTTAAATCATCGGGTTTTAAATGTAATTGACCAGCAAACTTATGATGTAAGGGTTAAGGCTGTAAACACAATTGGAGTATCTTCAACATATGTTTCAGCACAAAGAACAATAGTTGGTGCAATAGCCCCGCCTTCAGATGTTACGGATTTTTCAGCTAATGTAAGTGGACAAGAAGTTCATTTATCATGGGAAGCTGTAGGCGATTTAGATTTAGCTTTTTACAATGTTAGATTTTCAGAAGAAACAGATGGTACAGCAGATTGGCAAAATTCTGTTGCTTTGGTTGAAAAGGTGTCAAGACCAGCCACATCAGTAACAGTTCCCGCAAGACAAGGAACTTATCTTATAAAAGCAGTTGATAAACTTGGAAATTTTAGTTCAAATGCAACAGCGATTATATCAAATGTAACTAGCACATTAAATTTTAATCAAATAACCACACAATCAGAACACCCATCATTTAGCGGAACAAAAACAAATGTTGTTGTGTTAGATAATGCAATAGAACTAGATTCATCAGAATTATTTGATAGTGCTAGTGGTAATTTTGATGACGAAACAGTAAGATTTTTTGATAGTGGTGCTTCTAATGCAGATTTTGTTTCATCGGGAAATTATGAGTTTGCTAATGTTATTGACATTGGGGCAAAACATACAGCAAGAATAACAGCTTCTTTAACACAAACATCAGATAACCCCGATGATTTATTCGATGCAAGAAGTGGTAATTTTGATGATGCCAGTTCTAATTTTGATGGAGATACCCCCGCTAATTGTAATGCACATTTAGAGATAGCAACAAGTGATGATAACAGCACATTTACAGATTTTAGAGGTTTTGTTATTGGTGAATATGAAGCAAGATATTTTAAATTTAGGGTTGTGTTAATTTCAAGAGATAATGCAAGCACACCAGTAGTATCAGAAGTTAGTGTTTCTATTGATATGCAAGATAGAATATTTAGTGATAATGATATTCATAGTTGGAGCAATCAAGTTCCAGATTCAGAAGCATTTGATAGTTGGTCAGATAATGGAAGTGGAGTAAATATAACAGTTACAGCAAATCAAATTGCGAATCCTATAAATAGTCAAGTTACAGCAGATTTAGTAGCAAAAACAGCAGTATCATATAGAGCAGTTTACAAATTTAATAATCATAATGACTTAGGAACATATGCTGTTTCATGTTATGCAAAAGCAAATACAAATAATAATGTTTCATTGTTGTATGGACAATCTGGTTTGAGCCAATATAGTAGAACTATTTATAATTTATCAAATGGAACTGTTGCTGGAACTTATACTACTGCAGGGGTAACTAATGTAACTACTACTATTTCAGCAGTTGGTACAGATGGTTGGTACAGATGTTCATTTATAGGAACATACAGTTTTACTGGTACTGGGTTATTTTATATTTATCCAGATGTAAACTCTGGGACAAGTGCTGGAAGTGTTTATTTATGGGGAGCGCAAGTTACACAATCAAATACATTATTGCCATATGAAAGTTATTCTAATTCTACTGGAACAAAAGCAATTACATTTATTAATCCATTTTTAAATACTAATTATGCAGTAGGTATTACTGGACAAACTTTAAATACTGGCGATTATTTTAATGTAACAAATAAAACTGTAAATGGATTTAATGTGCAATTTTTAAATAGTTCAGACAATGGAGTAGGAAGAACATTTGATTTTATTGCAAAAGGAACATAAAAGGAGTATAAATAATTATGGCACAAGCAACTGATTTTACAATAGCAAATCAATCATTTCCATCATTTAGGAGTGATTTAAATACAGTATTGAGTGCAATCAATACATCAAACTCTGGAAGTTCAAGACCATCAAGTGCAGTTAGTGGCACATTCTGGCTAGACACCTCAAGTGCATCTGCACCAATATTAAAATTTTTTGATGGCTCAGATGATATTACTTTTGCAACATTTAACACGACTGCAAATACAGTTAATGTGTCAGATTCTGCAACTGATGTAGTTGGAGATACTACACCTCAATTAGGGGGGAATCTTGATGTAAATGGGAATAGTATTGTTAGTACAAGTAATGGGGATATTAATTTAACACCTAATGGAACGGGAAGAATTGTTTTAGGCAATGCAAGTGTTACTGCAACTGAAACTGCAACAATATCTACGAGTAAAACCTTAGACTTTGATAGCAACCAAAACTTTATTCTGACTTTAGGTAGCGGAGCAAATACTTTATCAAATCCCTCAACAGAAGCATCAAATGTTGGTCAAACTGGTGCAATGATATTTATTCAGCCTAGTTCTGGTTCAGCAGGCACAGTATCT
>TARA_R100000697_G_scaffold8744_3_pt1 | contig 13549 bp, 12 predicted proteins | sample TARA_R100000697 | Tara Oceans TARA_R100000697 (sample SAMEA2622788) | marine metagenome | biome: marine biome (ENVO:00000447); feature: surface water layer (ENVO:00002042); material: "saline water (ENVO:00002010), including plankton (ENVO:xxxxxxxx)" | depth 5 m
CAGCCCGAGACAAGGAACGACGAAGGAGTTCCCTCGGGCTGTACTAACTAATACCCGCAAGGGACTCGGCAGAGGTGACTGAAAGGAACAATTAGTTAGTTACATTTTGTAGTTTGTCTCAGTAGAAAAGGCAGGGGCCGAAGCCCCCACCAATGTTATGACCTGTTGCGTTTCTGCAACTTCTTTACTGCTCTGCGCATGATGTCCGTTTGGCGCGGATTGCGCGGAAACAGAAATTTGCGCCCTGCGTATTTCATCATTAGACGTTTTCTCATAATAGCCCGAAGGCAGGGACAGAGTATCAACCATCCATAACAAGTCAACACAAAAATAAAAAATAAATTGGTTGACACAATTCTTGATTCTGGTACTTTGGGGGTGCGGTAACACCGCATAATGTTATGACAATAGAAAACCTAAAAATAACCGTACACGCATTGGCCAAATTGTTAAATGAGTCAATCGCACGTGAGGATGAACTGGCGAAGCAATGCGAAGCCTACAAGCGGGATAAAGACTTGTATTATGGCTGGTGGGAAGATGCTAGCAAGGAACGTCGCAACCTTGAGCTTATCCTTGAGAAAACCGGCATGGCATCAGAACCAGTAGAAGCCGATGAATCGAACTGATAAATTCTGCCTATGCTTTTTGCTGGGCTTTATAATAATTGTAATAATCAAGTCCCTCAGTTGAGGGGCTTTTTTTGTGCCTAGAGGGGGAGGGGATCAAAGGGGGAGGGGGGCCAGAAGTCGTGCCGCTACTGGACTATAACCCTCTCTGAAAAAATGACCCAAAAAACACTATGAGACAAAACATACTTTATCTTATAAAATTCTGGCACGAACTCTGCTTCAATCGTCCTATGTGTGAACGATCAATCGAAATCTGCAAATCAACGCCCCTAATTCAGTACGCCCTCTTCTTCAACCCGAACCTATTCGATGCCTACCGAGTCTAACATTGTTCAAGAGTTTGCTGAAGGGCCAACTCCTGACACCGTTGACGCATTCGGCAAAGTAGCTGAAGGCCCACTCATAAAGTACAATCCCGGCGGTTTTGCCCAATTCCGGGCTGAGACAACTGGATTACCACCTGCTCGCGCCCAATTCGGTGACCAAGAGTTTTGGGGTCAACTCGTCACACCCGCAACAAAGCCCACAACAGAACCGCCTACAGAACCTCCAACACAAATCCCGCCACCCAAAGTTGTAGTTGATGAGGAGCCAATTTTTAATACACCAAACTACACAATTGATTTACCAGAACAGCGTATTGACATACCAATACCGGAAATCAGATGGGACACCAGTGATATTGGCTATACCGGCTACGACCCTAAAGATGACCCTGACTTCCTAGAAGGCGACCTAATCAGCGCAGACCGCAATTTTGAGCCAATACAAGTTCCTGCTGGGTTTAGACCAGAGCAAATAACACCAAGGACACCGCAACCAAAGCAGGATCGTCCAAGAATTTCGATTACGCCAAGAGGAATACCGAAACCAGATTTACCTCCAGCAAAAGCAACTCCAAAAAATACAACAGGAATATTCAAGCCAACACTAGGAGATAAAGCGGCACAAACATTACAAGACATATTCTCTGCAACAGAAAAGCCAGCAAGAATACTTTTTGGTAAAACACGTTATGATGCAGAAGGCCCATTACGCAAAGATGAACGTCAAACATTTGACACACTCAAAAAGTTCAAAGATTGGTCAGATGGCTTAACTGAAGAACAATTTAAGTTATGGGAGACTAAAGGCATACCGTCAGAAACGACAGGACGCGCTCCTGTTGGCCCGAAATACGGCAAGATGCTGGCCAATTTTGCTCGCATACTCAAGAACGAAGAAAATATACGCACACAAGAATATGGCGACCTTCAGCTACTTGCTGCATTAAACACGGCAGCTTTAATCAGCCAGTATGGTGCAATCGGTGGCGCAATCCCCGTGTTAGTTACAGCCTCGGACGACATTATGTCAGGCATGAACAATATGTTCGCCAAAAGTCCTGAAATGGCAGGAAACCCAATACAAGACTTCATACATGGCACAACATGGGTACTCGGCAAAACTCTACAAAAAACCTACAACAACACAGTCGGCCAAGTCTTACCCAAGATCAAAGATACACGGATAAAGGACAAGCTAGGAAACATCGACGAGTTTATGAAAGCCCCTCGTCGTCCTACTATGGGTACAAAAGCCGTAATTTCAATGCCCGACCCCGATGGCACAATAACAATACCAGAACCCGAAACACCCACAGAGCGCAAACAATACCCATCCGCGACAGAACCAGAACCTTTTGTCCGAGAGGTAGAAGCAGCAACAGCTAGACCAATAAGCGTCCGAAACATAGGCAGAGGTGTACCAGGAACAACAAGACCAACTGGTGATACACCTGTCTCACAAACAATAAGCACACGACCAGAAGTCGGAACTCGCGAAGCACTTACAGTTACGCCGACAACTGACACAACAACAGTAGAAGCACCACAAGGCATCACAATTCGAGATGTAGGAGACATAACAACAGCACCCACTCGACCTGAGATAGAAACGATAGGCGAACTTCGGCCAACATACTCTGAGACAGCAAGACCCATTACAGTTGCGCCAATTACAAATGTATCAACACCTCAAGAAACTTTTGCTGAGAATCCTCAATTAACAGTACCAGAACCGGGCATAGAGCAAACTGATGCAAAATCTATTACCATAACACCAGATGGAACAATAACAGAAATTCCTAAAGGAATAACAATCGAGGAAGCGGAAGATATTGTTCGCGATATTGATCCACAAAAAATAGAAACAGCAGACCTAGACTTACGCTACAAGCAACCAGTTAAAGCTCAAACGATAGACCCAATAGTAGTAAGTCCGACAGGCAAAACAGACGAAATAGAATTTGCAGAAACACCTCGACTAGAAACGCCAGCAATACAACCAGAAGTTGCTGATCCTAAATCAATAACAATACAAGGAGGCACAGACGAAAAAACTGCACCAAGAGGAATAACAATTAGAGACGCTAAAGATTTAGAAAAAGGTTTAACTGAAATAGATACATCAAACATAGAAACGGCAGAATTAGATTTAGCTGAATTACCAGTAACAAAAACACTTAAAGGTGAAGAAGGCCAAATAGTTAAACCGACAAAACCCGAAAAGCAAAAAGAACAAAAAGGCACAACACTAGACGCAGATGCACTAGCAGAACTTGCCAGACTTTCAAGAGCCGATCAGCGACAAGCTGAAATACAAAGTCAAGGATTTCCAAGTTTTGAAGAAGGCGAACTTGAAAAACTTCGCGACGGTAAACTTAATAACCAATCTATGAATTGGTTCAACTATGGAACACAAGACTTTGAGTTCATAGACCCGCTTCAATACAGCCAGATTCAAAACCGTATTGCCGATGTAAACGCAGAAATAATGCAGTTAAACGCTATGGGGTTATACGCAGAAGCAACCGACAAAGAATTTGAAATACAAGATTTAGAGTTTCAATTACAAAATATACAGCCGGTAAAGATTCCGTCACCGATGCAGTTTTATGCTAATGGATATTCAGCAGAAGAATCGCTTGAAATGTTTAATGATTACTACACAAAAGCAAAACAACAACAAGAAGATCAATTAGACAGAAGCAAAGCTAATTACGAACAAAGTTCACAAGATTTTCGGTCTAAACTTGCTGATGCATTTGCAGAAAATATAATAAAAGAATCTGAAGAAGGTAGATTAAGTAGCGAGAAAGCTGAACAAGAATTTGAAGAATGGAAGAAATTCGATAAAGAGCAAGAGGAACGCAGAAAAGAATTAGAAAAACAAGAGCAAGAAAGAGCAGAGAAAATTCTAACCGCACTTAAAGGTTATCTAAAAACTGACCGAGATCGACTTGTTAGATGGGGGTTGATGACGCAGGAGGAAGCAGATGCGCAAGTAGAACTTGCTGATAAAATTGCCAAGACAGAAGGAGGTCTACAAATTTTACATAAAGGTGGTGATGGCAGGATTGTTCCTCAAAAGGATAAAGAAGGTAAGATTAAAGGCTACGCATACATCAGCGAGGATGACGCAGAATTTTTAGAAAAATATAAAGGCGGCGCACTAGAATATGGGCCTGACAAAACAGCCGAAGGTTCTGGCTCAAGTAAGCGACGACCAAACACTATACAAGGTATAATGGAAGCCTCTGATCTTGACGCTCCGGTTTACGGCGAAACAATTGATTTAGATGATCCACCTAGTCCATGAGTAGTCATCAAGTAGTTAGATTAGCGAAGGAAGGTTTCTCAGTTGAAGAAATTGTAGAAGACCTTGGGTATGAGCGTGAGAACGTCGAGTTAATACTAGCAGGAAACAAGAAAGCTAAAGATACTCCATTAGCCAAAAAATTTGAGGAACTAGAAGACACGGCACTAGACGTAGTTCGTGTTGCGCTACAAACAGGAACAGCGAATGCTCCTGCGTTGAAAGCTGCTTTCTACGTTCTTGACCAGAGGCAGGGACTCAAGACACCTCATGGTACAACCAACGTGAATATATCAGATTTTAACCTCCGACTAGAGAAAGCGCGAGAGGTTATGAATAAAGCCATAGAAGTATGACAGTAAAAAACGGACGGTTATTTGCCGTAAAGAACAAGAGCCGAAAATTCGGTGCTACAAACAAATACGTATTCACGTACCTTGAAGACAGTAACGGTGACAACGAGTTACCCTACTTATTCACGCCAAGTCAGTTACGAGTGGCACGAAAACGGGCTGAAGATAATCCAGAAGACTTGCTCGAAAAAGACCTGTTAACTGACTGGCTTGATTAATGGAACTATACAATTATAAAGCAGAAGTTACCAGAGTTGTTGACGGTGATACTGTTGACGCTTTTATTGATCTTGGTTTTGATCTGCATTCAAAGCAGCGTGTACGTCTTTACGGTATTAACGCACCGGAGACACGGACTCGCGACTTGATCGAGAAGAAGCATGGTAAAGCTGCGACTCGTCGCTTGGCTGAGATGCTCAAAGAAAACAAAAACAAGTGCATTATAAAAACATCACTCGACAAGAAAGGTAAATACGGTCGTGTACTAGGCACATTATTCATCGACGACAAAAACCTAAACGAGACTCTGGTAGAAGAAGGTTACGCAGAAACCTATGGAGAAAAGCGGTAACATACAGTTCAAAGACCCTTACGAGATGTTGACCGTTATTGACGACGACATCTTGGAGGGACGCATTTCTCTACACAAATGGCAACGTGAAATCCTAGAGGATTACGGCAAGCCATCAGATGCCAGTAAACCATTCAAGGCCGCAGTAAGAGCGGCGAATGGTTCTGGAAAAGATCAATTTGTTATAGCCCCTTGCGCCTTATGGACTTGCATGGCATCAGCTAATGCAGTTGCGATAGTTACAACCGCATCCGGTAATCAGCTAGATCGCCAAACAGACAAGTACATCAAACAGCTAATGAACACCATTAACAAGATGTTTGGTACACAAGTCTGGAAGATGAATTATCGGCATTACACAAACCTACTAAATGGCTCAACAATCGAGTTATTCGTAACGGATGAAGCCGGTAGAGCAGAGGGTTGGCATCCGGTAGTTCCCGGCGGGGAACTAGCAATATTTGTTTCGGAGGCCAAGTCAGTACCGGACGATATATTTACAGCGTTGGCTCGTTGCACAGGTTTCACCAAACGAGTAGACGTATCTAGTCCCGGCCCACCTTCCGGTCACTTCTACAATATGTGTACTGGAGGTAACTGGAATCAATACCATGTCACAGCCTTTGACTGCCCCCATCTATCAGAAGAATATATCAATGAAATCAAAGACTCATATGGAGAAACCTCTGCTTTATACAAGTCCATGATACTTGCTGAGTTTGGTGGTATGGACGAGCAAGTCGTAATAAATCACCAGAAACTTGTAGACTTGGACAAGCACGAAATAGAACACCTAGAAGAAGACTACAATGTAGCTGGCCTTGATTTATCAGCAGGAGGTGACGAGCAAGTCTTAGTAATCCGAAACGGCAACAAAACGCTTGCAGTCGAAGCATTTAACTTTCGCGATACAGTTGCCTTAATAAATCACCTAGAACATCTATTCAGAAAGTACAAATTAGATCACGAACAGTCAGTAATCTACGGTGATGCAGGAGGTTTAGGCAAACCTATACTCGACCAACTAAAAGCAAACTGGAACGTCACCTACGTCTTAAACCAAGCAAAGCCATACAACAATTTAGCCTACTTAAACCGTGGCGCAGAACTTTGGTTCAGCGTGGGCAAGTTAATAGAATATGGAGAAATCATGGTTCCCAAGGAATCAAAGCTCCGCAAACAGTTAGCATCCCGCTACTTCATGGTGACACCGCAAAACAAACTGCAACTCGAAAGCAAGAAACAGGCACGATCAAAGGGTCATGTATCGCCTGACAGAGCAGATGCTTTCGTACTTGCGTTCGCAGACTACCGTGGTATCAAGCCCAAGAAGTTGCGCAAAAAGCGCACAGAAAAATTTACACCAAAACAATTTAATTTAACATCAAACAGACAAAGAGCGGTATTCGGCTTTAACGTAAGGTCGAATCCGTGGTTACAAGATGAAATACAACAACTACAAGAATTATCAAGAAGCCGCAACTAACATACACAAGTTAGTCGGTATATGTGATGTCCAAAGTGTTCGTGCCAACGACCAACGTCAGCAACGCCGTCTTAATGTCGATCTCGATTTAGAACGTCGCGATGGCTATCTAGCACCGGATGAGATTTACATACCAACGCATATCATTGACACAAACATTCGTCGCGAACAAGCCAAGTATGTTTCATACATCGTAAACTCAAGACGCACAGCGATCTTCTCAAGCTCGACAGACCCAGCGTTTAATACTGGCCCACTAGAGCGAGACTTTACAGAACGCTCACGTTACGATGGTTGGCAGATACCATTATTCCGAGTCATAGACTGTATGCAGTTGCATGGCTACTGTATTGCAGAAGTAGAATTCGACGACACAAAGCCCGGCCATTTCGGAATAGAATCTGTAAACTACGAGGACATTGCATTTCCAGATGACACTCGCGACATACAAGCGTGTGGTATGCTAGTCCATCGACATTACTTTACTCGTGAGCAACTGTTGGACATGGTTAAGACACGAGACTTTAGCAAATCGGAAGTCGAGGCTTTAGTAGGCGAGCCTGTAGACGAGCAGACGGAATCCTTGTTTAAAATCGAAAAGGTCATGTTTAGAAGCAAGGGGATAGTTCAAGTGGGGTGGTCTTGCGCAGCTAGATGCAACGACTGGTTGCGCAAGCCACGTCCCCTCTTTTTGGGCAAGCGAGATGCAGAAGGAGAAATCTACGAGACAGAATATCCATACGTTGTATTCCATTATACAATAGCGGAGGACATGACCATCAAGAACTCTGTTGGTCGTGCCTTCCTAGACAAGCATACACAAGAAGCAGTCAGTTCAATGATGTCATCGTTTGTGACTGCGCATCGTCGTGCGTCTAACTTTTACTTTGCCAAAGACTCTGATGATCCGAATCAAAGCAACGAGCAAACAAATGTACAGTTTGTTCCCGGCGCACTAATAGACTCAAACGTCAGGCAATTCCAACTGTCACCACCTAATGCACAGATGTTATCAGCGATACAAACATTGGTAACACAGAATGCACAGGAGCAATCTCAGATGAACTATGCTGCGATGAATCGACAAGACTCACGCAAGACGGCAACAGAGATTCAGACAGCAACCGCCGAAGCACAAATGTTATCGGCAACACAAGTTGCGCTATTCAGCATCGCCATCAAACGCATCTACGAAAAGTGTTTTGACATATATAACTCTCGCGTTCTTGACGGCTTAATTGAACCAAACATCTCGCTAGAATACTTTACCGATCACAAGTACAACATGAAGCCAGCAGGTGACACCGATGTTGTAGAGCGGCAGGAGAAAGCGTCAAAGATGCTGCAAGTTTGGCCGGTAATTCAACAGAATAGCGCACTTGCAGTAGACTACATGAAGGATATGCTGAGTATGCTATTCCCTGACGAAGCACCAAAATACATCAACATGATGCAAGAGGATACGGCTCGCGCACAATTGATTCAGCAGATGATGACAATAATTCAGAGTCTAGTCACAGACCCACAAACAGGACAACTAAACCAAGAAGCACAACCGTATGCCCAACAGCTACAACAATTACAACAACAAGTCCAAGCACTTTCAGGAGGCGACCAGAAAGGTGCTGGAGGAGCAAGCCCACAGACAATGGCTTGATGACCCAACTACAAGAGTATTCCTAAACTTACTTAAACAGGAACGCGAAAGGTTGGTCAAAGATATAGAATATGTTGCGGTTAAGCGTGGAGTATCGGACTCGGAAGTTCGTATTATTGCTGCACAATTAAAAACAACAGACGACATAATAGAAACCATAAATGACAGAAACAGATACAAAGGAAGTTGAGTTCAACTTTGGCGACATCGAAGTAGGTGATTCTTTGGAACCCGAAGAATTAGATGCTAAAGAATCAGCGGAAACTGAAGAAAGTTCTGAAGAAAGTTCTGAAGAATCCAGCGAAGAATCTAATGAACCCGCGGAAGAATCTACAGAAGAATCTGAAGAATCCAACGAAGATTCGTCCGAAGAATCTAGTGAAGAACTATCGACTGAAGATATTCTTGGCGATCCGCTAGAGGAAAAAGAAGAAAAGTCTGATGGACGAAGCTATGAAGGTTTTGACGATGAAGATAAACAATACGCAAAGCAGATGTCTAACAATGCGTATGAACACTTCTCGAAAAAGCTCAAGGAATTAAAGTCCAAAAAAGAAGCAGCGGAAGAAACGCAGGATTTAATGTCTCACCCAGAGGCGTACACGTTAAATCCAGAGTATCAAGAACTTGTTACCGACTACGATAAAGCATCGCAAGAGCAAGCGCATTGGAAGCGTCAGCTTGTTGCTATTCGTAACGGAGATTCTTGGCGATCAATTGAAGGCTACGACAAGAACGGTAAACTTGTACTCGGCAAAGAAGAATACAAGCCAACGGGTGAAGCTGAAATTGATGTGCAGTCTGCGCTGACAGAAGCTCAAACATTGAGTAAAAGCTACAGCAAACGTGCGCACGACATTCAGAAGAACCACACGAAAGACTACAAAGAGTCTACTGATATGCTGGAGGAAGAACAGCGTAAACAGTTCAAGTGGCTACAAGATAAGGAGATGGGCAAGAAAGTTATCGACATACCGAATCTCGGAAAAACCTCGATAAATAAGCTCAGAAAGACATTTAGTGAAGCTATTCCCAAAGTATTCACAAACCATCCTATGTCAGAACTTGCCACGAATCTTTGGGTAATGAACCAGATTCTTGCTAAACAGCAGCATGAATTAACTCAAAAGATCAAGAAGCAGAACACAAACAAGAAAGATATGCTTCGCGGAGAACCCAAAGCAACAACATCTGGTGTAGAAGACGATGATATGATTTCTATTTCAGATGACATGGCAGACTACTTCTCATAAAATAGTGGCACGAAGTTTGCTAGAATACACTTGCTTCTACGCCAAGGGCATGGCACGCTTCTACTTGTGAAGGGCATCACACGTTTAACACTTAATTATATAGTAAAATGGCAGTAACAGCAGTTGATCCATCTAGTACTCTTGGACAAGCAATGGGTACTACGGCAGCATCCAACAACTTTAATAAGTTGGATTTCTACCTAGTTAAAAACGAGGTTGCCCTATTTCCGAAATGGAATGTTTATGATTCCATGTACGGTTCAATCAAGTGGGAACCTAATATGGGAGACACCCTTCAAGGGTTGACTCCGACTCCGAGTCCCGTTTCACGGTCTACGTTTGCACCGAATGTGCTTGCTGATGCACCGTTAAAGGACATTTACAAAGTTGGCGAACGAAATGAGTCCGCAAAACTTTCTTACCATCGGTATGAGAGTACGCGTTTTCGTTTCTTGAATAGCTTTGAGGCTTTCTGGCGCGATCAGTTGTCTTACGCTCATGCTGACATTGTTCGTCAGATTCAGAATGCAAACAACCAGTTTGTTCGTACACTCATGTACTATCAGACACCGGATGTTTACATTGCTCAAGATGGTGCTGGTGATCTCGCCAGCAGTCTGACGTTACAGGACTCTGCCGCGGTTGGCGCGTTGACGCAGGATCAAATCCGGACAATCGACGGTGATGATGATTCAACTTCTGGCGCATCAGCAGCAGTTTCGCAGAAGAAAGGTCAAATCTTTCGACGTGCAATTAGCATTGGTGCGACTGCATCTGCTAACCGCGCAGGTGCGTTGACTCTTAAAGACTTGTATAAAGCTATGCTTGTCTTGCAGGAAGACGTACAAGCTCCGACGTTTGATCGTCAGTTCGGCGTTCCTAAAACTTCTGAAATGATCAAGGGCAAGTATGTTCTTGTTTGTTCTACAGAGGCTTGGGCATCGCTCTTGTGGGATGACGACTTGAAGAAGCACGGTACTGGTCAAGCACTTGCTTCCACGAGTCGTGACTTCCTTAAAGACGGTTTTGCTGGTGACTTGTTCGGCAAGATTACAGTCAAGTTTGATCCGTATCCGCTTCGGTTTACTGATCTTGCTACAACGGGTGGCGACTTTGTTGCTCCACAGGCTGTTTCTGGTAACAAGGTTGTTCCGAACTCGAACTACACCAAGATTAGCGCAACAGCTAGCAATAGCATCGCCTCTAACGAGGTTGCGTTCTTGTGTGGTGCAGATGCGTTCAAGACAATCTCCGTTGGCCCACCGCCTCGCGAGTTTGCTGGTAAGAACATCTCCAAGAAGAAGTTGTACGGCATGAACTGGAATGGTCAGATTGATTTGACTGATCAGTTCTTGGTTCCGACTGCTGACACAACGGATGTAACTAATGACACATCTTGGGACTTGAACGTCTACGGTGATTACTTGAAGTTTATCTCGCAGACAATTCACGGTGGTATTCCCGGTGACGCAAGACATTGTTTACCAATTATCTTTCGTCGTCGTCGTACCTCTTAATTCTAACATGGGGGGAGGCTTTCCTCCCCCCTTTTTTATTATGGCTATTGTAAAAGCACAGGTTCACAGAAATTACGATGTTACTTACAACACACCTTCTGAGGTAACTGTTGGTACATCAAATGTTGCAGACTCGTCTCTTGGTTGGGACTCTAATGTAGATTATCGTTATGCATTGCTGCAGAACGTAGGTTCTACAGACATCTACTTACGCTATGGAGGTGCTGCAACTACATCAGTTTATCACACCAAAGTTTCTCCCGGCACGCAAGTAGAGTTAACTGATACAGTTCGCAGTAGTCTAAACGCAATTTCTAGTGCCGCTGGAGGTAAAGTTGTTTTAACACTTGCTGCTCCAGACACATCACACACTAATTTACCTAACGTCTCCTAGTCATGGCACGGATTGTTCAGCAGGGCATTATACAGGTTGCTGGTTCTGGTGAGACTGGCGTACAGGTCAACGAGTTTGAAGCCGCGATCAAGTCGGTCACATCGGCCACGACAGTCGGTGCAGTTTTCATTTATGACACACGCAACGACTCAGACGGTGGCGCGTGGAGGAAGAAGTGCGCTGGGTTGAGTTGGTTTGACGAAACGCTGAACACCGCAACGCGAGGCGGACGGCGTGAGTTTCCGAGTGTTGCGCTTTTGGTCGCAGATAACGCGACGGGCGCGGGAGGCATCACGGTCTACGATTTAGACGACCCGTCGATGCCGATGTTTATGGTTTTCAGTAAAAGCGGAACGTCTGTTAATTCACAGAGTTTATGTTCAACTGACGACCAAATTAGCTGCGTTTATGCGCTGAATGGCAGAATCTATTTTGGTACTTCAAGTGGCGGTGACTTCTACGGTTTGCGTGAATGCAATTTAACAACAGATACATACTCAATCACCAATGCTGGTGACGGTGAACGAGTCAGTCCGTCAAGCGACCGTAATGCAGTTCACGACTGGTTGGCGATTCCCGTGAACGCTGCAAAGAAACTTGCCAACAACAGCGTCAACGACATAGCCGCAACAATCGTCGAGGGCGCGGAGATAGGTGCGCTGGGTTTGCCAATTCCTACGGTTGCAGTTGCTTGTGGTTCTGGTTCTTCTGGCGGTTTGTCAGTCATTCATCCGAATGGTGATGTGTACGACAAAGCGACAACTTCAGCGGCGGCAACTCTTGTTGAATTTGATAAAGACGGGAACTTGTATGCCGGTCAAGGTCAGTACATTAGTCGTTTTGATTTAAGCACTTTATATGCAGACGCAAGCAATGTTTATCTTAATGTATACGAAAACAATGGAACGCTTGTAACTATTAGAGAGTTCGCAAATGCCAGCATTCCAAGTTTAGTTGGTAACACAGACTCATTAGCAATTACTGATAACGGCTTCGCTGGTGGTAGTTCATCGGGACTGACTCAAGTGCTGTTTAACGATGGCGACCACGAAGAAAGCGCAGTTGCCTACATCACCAGCAGCTACAACACCGGCTATATGCTGGGTGATATTCGGTTTGCTGGGTTGACGGACGTGGCAAACGCAGACCGTTCGGTGAAAGGCAACCTCCTCACGGTACACAACGCTAGTGCTAGTGACTATGTTGAAAAAACGGCAGTTGCCACAAACGCTGAATTGAAAGCATACAGCAATTTTAGCACAGACAACTATTTAACCCGCGCCTACGACGCCGACTTTGATTTTGGGACGGGTGATTTCTCGATAATGCTTTGGATTAAAGAAGCGTCGAATAGCGTAGACGAATATATTATCTCGCGCAGTACAAGCGGTTCGTCATCGCACCCCGGCTTTTACGGAAGAGTTAATACCAACGGAACAACTACTTGGTTTTCAAACGATGGTTCTACGGAGGCGTTAGTTACGTCAACGCAAACGATAGACGACGCAACTTGGCATCAAATTGTATTTTTACGGCGTAGCGGTAGAACCGCTCTTTTTATCGACGGGAGAGAAATCGGCAGTTCGACTAACGCTGCCGGTAATATGGACAACAGCTCGGCCGTTTTAGAAATTGGACGACTTGGAGTTAATGGCAGCACTACCAGTCCGCTAACAAACGGCTCTCTCTCCCTCGTTCGCATCAGCGCAACCGCACCCACTCCGACGCAAGTGGCAGACATCTATCGCGAAGAGGCGAAGCTGTTCAGAAGCGGGGCGAAGTGTTTGCTTTTCGCGAATGTAGTCAAAGACTTGGCTTATGACAATTCGACCGGACTTCTTAGCGTAGGACAAGACGCGACAACCGGCCAAGACGGTGTTGTGAATTTTCGTGGTCTTGAAAAAGTTTCAAGTTTCCAAGCCGATGATTATTCAGATTGGTCAGCTAATACTACGCATAAACTGGCTGCCGCTGGCGGCGTTTCAGTGTATGGCAGAACAAGCGGAACCGGCGGCGTAATCGTTGACCTCCCGCCATTCGATGTGCGGGG
>TARA_R100000697_G_scaffold60467_1_pt1 | contig 13469 bp, 4 predicted proteins | sample TARA_R100000697 | Tara Oceans TARA_R100000697 (sample SAMEA2622788) | marine metagenome | biome: marine biome (ENVO:00000447); feature: surface water layer (ENVO:00002042); material: "saline water (ENVO:00002010), including plankton (ENVO:xxxxxxxx)" | depth 5 m
AAACAAGTATTGTTAATGGCTGAAGAGTCTGGCATTATATCGATGAAGGGTAAAAGCGTTACATGGTCTGCATCAGGTAACACAATATGTATACCACCAGTTGGTATAAAGCCTTTAGATAAGATGGTAGATTATTGCTCTCAAGGTGAAGGAGAACAAGTGTACGCTGAGATAGAACGTAGGCTACAAGCCCTTAATGGATAATGAGTTAATGTAATATATGCAAGAGGGGGACTTAACAGTCTCCCTTTTTTTATTATCTCGATTTATTTTGTATTTTTGCTAGGGAATAAAACATACAATAATGACGATTGATGAAATATATAGACTGGTGCAAACCTTTGCAAACAAAGAGCAGAGAGGGTTTATAACACCGTCTGATTTTAATCTTTTAGCAAAACAAGCAGAGTTAGAGCTAGTAAATAAAAGGTTAAATATACTACAAGAAAAGTCCCAACCTAGAAAGGCAGGAGGTTTTATAGAAGAGTCTTTAACACCTGAAATGGCAGAGCAAGATTTAGCTCCTTTTTTAATATCAAAAAGATTTAACGTTTCATCCTCTGTGGTTGCATCTGGATATTCAGAGGCAGAGGTTAGTCTTACCAACGATGTTCTTTTAATAAAAGAAATTTTTATATTACCAGATGAAAATTTTGGTATAAACTCTCATATACCTTTAGAGATAGTAAAACCTGAAGATATAAATAAAGTACTTAGAAGTAGTTTGGTTAAACCTTCAATTGACTTTCCTATAGGTCTTATGAGTGGATCTTCTACAAGCGAAAGGTTGAAAATAAAAATATTTCCTGACAATATAAAGAATGTAATGGTTTACTACTACCATTTACCGTCTATACCGCCTCAATGGAACTATGTTACTGTCGCTGGAAAGCCTGTACATGATCCGTCTAACTCAACTCAATTTAAATTTCCTTCTAGGGTTCATAGTGAAATTGTAGTTAAAATATTAGAATATCTTGGGGTTAACTTAAGAGAGGCTCAATTAGTTCAGTATGCTCAAAGTAACGAATTAAAAGCAGATAGTTAATTATGGCAATAGATTACACAACAATAGAAGAGATTATTAACGATTTTCAGTTAATGATTGACGACACATCTTACGATAAAGAAGCTAGTGTATATCAGCTAAGATTGCTAGCCTTACAAGGACTTAGAGAACTTACATTTGATGTTGAGCAAAGGGTTAAGACTACCACTATTACTGTGAATTCAACAACACTTCAATGCACTTTACCTGCTGATTATGTAAAATTGCTTAAGGTTGGCTATAAAAACAGTTCTGATGAGTTTGTTTCTTTAGGTTATAAATCTGATTTATCTTTAGATGCAAGTGTAAATTCACAGATAAGTGAAGATCCTTATGATGAGAATAATCCTTATTTTCACACTGATATGGGTAGAAAATATGGCGTAGGAGGTGGTCAAAACGCTTTAGGTTATTACAGGATTAATAGACAAGATGGAACTATAAACTTTTCTTCAGATCTTTCTGGAAAAACAATATTTATGGAGTACATATCTGATGGTATTACTGCTACTCCTGGTGAGGATCATATTGTTCGATTTACTATAACTAGCCCTTTTGCTTCTTCATCTTCTGCTACTGGTATTATAAGTGGCACCACAATTAAAATACCATCTAGGTCTGGAGGTGTAATTACTTACACCTTTAAAAACACTAAACTTTTGGATTCAACTGGAGTAGTAATACATGATTATGACGACTTAAGTAGTAACCCTTTATCTACAGATGTTTATGTCGATCTTGTTACAAATTCAGCTTCTGATGTTGCAGAAGCTTTAACCTTAGTTATAAATGAAGGTCATCAAAAGTATCACATATCTCCTAACGACTCTAATATAACAGCTGTTAATAATAATGAGGATGTTACTGTAATAATTAGTAATCTTACTTCAGACCCTTTAGATCTACTAAGTACTGGAGGAGAGTTTGATAGTAATATATTTGATGGATCAACTCCATATTTTTCTGTAGAAAATCAACGATTAATTCAGTTGGGATCTTCAGGAGACGTACCCAAGATACATAAGTTTTGCGAGGAAGCTTTAAGGTCTTACATGTACTATAAGTACATTCAGAGAAAACGTGGTATTCCTGCTAACGAAAAACAAATGGCTAAAAGAGCTTACTACAACGAGAAAAGATTAGCTAGAGCTAGAATGATGAATTTTAATAAAGAAGCTGCTATGCAAGTTTCTAGGAAAGCGTTTAAGCAATCTCCAAAAATATAAATTAAATGCCTTTAGATAAGAGAAGTTTTTTAGGTGGTATGAATAAAGACGGAGATGTTCGTCTTATTAAAAACCCAGATTACATAGACGCTTTAAATGTTAGAGCAGCAACATCTGTTGATGGGACTGTTGGTTCTTTAGAGAATATAGAAGGTAACGAGGTAGTTCCTTTTGATTTTTACTCTACAGAATCAGAAACACTTTTTGTTAATGATAACGGTTTATATGAAGAAATAAATCCTGCGACTGTATTCTATCAAAAGGTTATAAGAATACAAGGTTGGGAACAAAATAATTCTGAATACAGATTTACTTTACTTTCAGTTGGGCCAAATGGAAATATTCCTATTGGTGAGTTTAATTGGTCTGGAAATATTAATCATACTTTTACAGCTCAATATTTATACTCTCAGTTTAGTAGTGTTGGTCCTTACAATAGCGGTATTAACGTGTATGATGTAAATACTGGAGATCAATATACGGCAAGCATAAAACTTTTAACATTTGGTCAAAACGCTATGTTGCATGGCGGTTATTTTGATGTTGTAGTTGAGTGTGACGTTGCTGGCGTTAATTTTAATCTTGGTGTATCTGTATCTTTAAATTCAACAGGCGGTGAAAGGTATTCTCCCCCTGGCCTACCTGATATTCAGTATACTTATACTTTTTCTGAAGATTCTAGTATACCAATAACTCCTAGTGAAAACGTTTCTATAATGTTGTTACCATCTTTTGATACTGGTGGTGTTTATAATTCAGATGCTAATGATGATGGTGTTGTTATAAGTCCTAACGGTACTTTTTACGAAGTTGGTAATAGAACTGTTTGGAGAATTACGTTTGTTGCAGGAGAAGAGCCTACGTCACCTGCGGGCTTCCCTATAGTAAACGTTTTCTCTTATAGGGAAAACCTTAACCCAGCAGATGAAAATAATGAATATGAGTTTGAGCCTTTTTTGACTATAGATCCATCTACATTTTCATCTGGAGAGTTTGAGTTTGACTCAAATCAAAATAAATTATCTGCATTTCTACATGAAGAGTTTTCTCAAAGTAAAACCATCCTTTGTGATGGTTTGCCTTTAGACTTTCTTGTAAATTCTGATAATTTCTTTTTAACTTTTTCTGAAAACGCAACTTTTAATGGTGAAAATAACTTTACTGTTATCGTTGTAGGACCTGTTGGTGTTAAATTTAAGCTAGCTTTAGGGTTTAGTTATCATAGTATAAATAATATTTTAAGCCAAGCAGAGGGATTTGATGTTGGAGAATCAGATGTTTTGACTGTTTTTGGAAACGGAACAATGATGACTCTTGATAGTTATCAAATAGTTGAAAATTCCATCGAAATTACAGACTCTATAATTAATGATTTTGCTACTTTACAAGAAGAGTTAGCACATCAAATTCAAATATATGGTGAGCAAGAACAGACTTTAATTGAACTAAATATTACTAATAACAATTTAGAAACGGATCTTAATAATCAGATAGCTTTGACTGCATTAGCAAATGCAGAACTATTCTCAACTGAGTCTAGTTTAGAAATTGCTAACAGTGTTATTTCTGATCACGTTAGTACTATTAATGAGATGGCTCAGTCTCTTGATTTTTATCAAGAGCAGAATGACGCTATGCTTATAGATATAGCTAATTTAGAAGCAGATTTAGATGATGTTAATGATCAATTAAATCAGATTCAATCTCAATTAAGTATAGCTCTAGACAATTTAGAGGCTGAGGAGGATTTAACAGCATCTCAAGTAATAACAATAGCTGAACTTAATGCAGATTTAATTGAGGCTGCAGACGCTATTGCAGCTATAAATGTAGCTCATGGAAGTGATTTAGCAGCTTTAGAGGCTGAGTTAGGGGCTGAGATAACATTATTGCAAAATGCTAAGGATAACCTTGAGTTTCTTTTGGAAGAGGCTAATCAAACGATAGCTCAGTATATTCAAGATCTTCAGGATCAAGATGATGATCATGCCGCAGAGGTTGCACAATTAACACTAGATCATCAACATGAAGTAGCTGTCCTTATTGCTGAACATCAACAAGCTTTAGATGATGCAGAAGATGCTGACCAAGATGCTCAAGACGCTTTGCAAGCACAGTTTGATCAAGATTTAGCTGATCTTACTGCACAGCATAATGCTGAAGTACAGGCTTTAGAAGGAGATATTACTTCCCTTACCACTCAGGTTTCAGATCAAGGTACCACAATAGCTAATCTTCAAACTAACATTTACGAACTTGGACAGCAAATAGAAGGGTTGCAGGAACAGGTTAATTCTAACGTTATATCTGATTCTATAATAGTGTCTATACTTGATAATTATAATCAAATTTATTTTGAGACAACTCGATCATATAATCTAAGTCTAGAAGCATATAATGCTTTGAATATAGATAATCAAGTCATTTATGAAGAGGATTTTTCTACAACTTCTGATTATGAAAATGAGTGGAATTTTTATGATAATGTATATTTTAGTGCTGTAGGTAATATAATTTCATTACCTTCATTTTTATTTGAACAAAATGGCTACTTACAAGCAGTTTCTGGTACGGGAACTTATGGAGCTTTTAGACTCCCTTACAGTTCCTTTCAAAACTCAGCAGCTTGGGTGCATGGTGCCGAAATAACTTTGTCAATAACTTTTGAAGTTGTTAGTACGTCTGGTTCTACGCCAATACCAGCTAATAAAAGTGTGCAGATAACTAATCAATGGGATACTACAGGTGATTATGATTTATCTGAAGAAGTTGTTATTGATGAATCATACAATTTAACTCCTGGAGGGTTAAATAACCCAGATCCTTTTTTACATACCTTTACTGTTGTTAATAATACCGTAGGGTTTCAAGGTAATTATTTAGATAAATACGCTAATATTGTTATTGTATTTCCTCCTATTCCGAATCAAAATATTCAATATAGGATCACAGATATTCGAATGGGTAATGACTCTCAAGAGATGTTTGCTTTTAATTTAAATAATTTAGTTCCAGGTAGAAGAGACTTTTATCTTGAAAGGTACAATGAAGCAAATGATACAATTTTAGATTGGCAAAATTCTGGACTTGACACCCTTAGTGAATTTATAGATGAAGAAATTGTTTACAACAATTTTCTTAGTAAAGTTATTCCTGGGTTTCTTGATGATCCCAACCTTAGTTCAAATTACACTCTAGGAGGTAGACTTCAAAGATACGTAGAAGCTGTTACAGATTTTTCTAACGCTGTTACAACTCAACTTTATAATCAATACAACCTATATGTCTTAGCTTCAAATGCAGATATTTCTGCTTTAGAAGCTATGCAGCAATCGCATCAAGTAACTGTAAGCACTTTAGAAGGAAACATTGCTGCTCAAGAACTGTACATTGAAGAATTACAATTTCAATATGATAACGCTATTTTTACTATAGAGAATATGGTTAATTTTAATCCTGATAATAATGTTGCTCTAAAAAGTATAATTACTGAAGAAAATATTGTGTCATCCGCTTATATGATTAAGGGTCCAGAGCCTGGATCCAGTGATTTTCCAAATGGTATAGATTTTTACGGTGCACAAAACTATTCTGAAGGAATATCCATTAATCCAAGCTGGACGATTAACGGGGAAACGGTAGGTGGAGATAAAGTTACACTTGTAAGTCAGCAAGAGTATATTGATTTATGCACCCAGCCAATTAGTCCTACAAATAATATTTGTTACTACATAACAAATAGATTTAATAATAATCAACCAATTGAATTTGAAATACCAGGAGGTGGTTATCCAACCCAAGTTATGCATATTATGTTTTTGAACTTTGATGAAAACACACAGGAGCTTAACTCTAGCGTTACACCTGTTACTAATATTGGGATAGATATTACAAATGCTTTTTTCCTTCAAGAGGGAGTTGAATCTATAGATGATGCTTTTGAGGTGCCAATGATTCAAATGCTAATTTATTTTAATGAGGATGAAGCTGATAATGTAACGTTTTCAGATGAACTTTATATTAGTAAGTTTGAGGATGGTGTAAATGGAACTATACTTTGGTATGGAAATTATAATGGACAGCCATATCATATAGCTAAACCTTACATTCAACTAATTAATTCTGCTTCTGTATTTTAAGTTGTTTATGAAATTTAATAAAAACCTATGTCTTTAACAATAAAAAATAAAAACTTAAACTTACATAAAAGTTTTTCAACTAAATCTTTGTCGGGAGAGTATACCTGCATAGGTTCTTATGAAGATAAGACTACAAATTGTATATATTACTTTTTATACTCTGAAGATAATATTGGTGTAGCTGGTAAGTACGATTGCATTGTAGAGTATAGCCAAGTTGAAAACAAGACTACTGTGGTTTATCAAGATGGTAAAACAGGTAGCAATGGGATTAATGAAAATATCTTAAACTTTGATAAAGACCACCTTATAACTGGTATTAATAAGGTTGAAGATATACTTTATTTTACAGACAATCTTAATAGGCCTAGAAAGATTGATGTAGAGAAAGCTAAAAGAAACGAGCAGTATATAAAACTTGGTCCTACGTTTCAAGGTATATTAGATAATCCAACTTTAGGTAGTGAACTTATTATAAATAATACTTGGATTTTCAGTGGCCTTGATTCTGACGATACAATAAATGGTGAAAACACTAATGGAACTTATACATCTAGTGATGGAAGTTTTAGATTTATTACAGAAGCCTCAGGTTCATCAGACATAAACATTAAAAAATTAGGTATAGTAAGTCCTGGAAAATATTACGAATTATCCTACGAGATAGATAGTAGTAATAAAGATAATGGATTAGCTACTTATACTGCTGATGATGATGCTGAACAAATTAATATAAACACAACTGTTGGTACTCACAAAACTAAATATTTTTCTAAAAATACTTTTTTTTTAATTAAAAGAAGTAGTCATGGTGCTGATATAACTATAAGTAATATATCTTTAAAAGAAATAAAAGAAGAAAGCACTATATTAGTTGGTGTAACTAATAATCATCCTTTTGAAAAAAACGATCACTTGTATCTTCAACAGTTTGGTATAATATCTCCAGACTTATTAGGTAAAGGATACAATGGTTACGCTAAAGCTGTTGGTATTATTAAGAGGTTCGCAAAAGGAACAACTCATGTTACTCTAACACAAAACAGTAAGACTGTTACAATGCAGGGAGCCACTCCTACTGAAGGATTATTTCCTGGTGATTTTGTTTGTGTTGTGGTTGGTGGTAACGCATATTTCATTGAGATTGATTTTATCGTTGATACTCATACTTTTGAAGCTACTAATGCATGGACTAATATAGGTATATCTACAACTAGTTTTAATTTATCAACGTTTAACCCTGATTTAAATACTGATAATGGTATTATAACTAGCACACCTTTTATTGATTTAGCACCAACATCTCCTGGGGGTAAGGTACTACATGCTCAACCTGATGATGCTTACTCTCCTCTAATTAGTTTTGGGGAGTTTGAAGATAAGATGGTATACCTTGACGCTTTATCTCATCAACCAAGATATAAGCCTGAGTTTTCTTTTAACAAAGAGCCAGCTAGGGTAAACCATATAGTTGGTAAGTTTTTTCAGTTTAGATATAGATATGTTTACAAGGATGGTACTGTATCAGCATATAGTGGTATATCAGATGTAGCTAACCAAAGTGTTTATACCAAAAGATATATTTCTGGTGAAGACAACACTACTATTAATAACGCTGTAAATAATATTATAAATATAAAGTATAACGATAGCATATCTTATGTAGATAAGGTAGAGGTTGTAGCTAGGGATGGTAATGATGGTGAGTTTTTCCTTGTAGAAACTATACCTAATGACTTTATAAAGTACTTAAAAAGAAGAAAAAACGAATCTCTTTTCTTTACCCCTAGTTTGTTTTTTGGTGGATCTACTCAAACTAATGTTGAGTTTTCAACTGCAATATTTAGAAATGATGGCGTTTATCCTTTTGTATCTAAAACAGATATTGATAAGCTTCAAGATGCTTTACCTAAACTAGCGAAAGCTCAAACTATACTACCTAAGAATAGAATAGCGTATGGTAACGTTGTTGATGGATATGATAATACAGATATATATTGTAATTTAAAAATAAAACCTGTAACTAGTTTAGAGGCTGAAGATCAATCTATTAATAATATGCTTTTAGTAGGTGATACTTATTCAAACGCACCTGACTTTGAAGTTGTAAATGCAGGTGGTCCAAACATTAGTACTGTTTTTAAGGTTAGTTTTGATCTTTCTGATCTAGACCCAGAAACAAATGGTGGTGAAGGAGTTATAGATCTTAATTACAATTGGGTTAAAACTTTGTTTCAAAATCATGGAGTAACACTTGGACAAAATAGTGTAGGTACTGGTGTAGCCTTAGTCCCAAGAGGTGGTCATTTTAGGCATACATCATCTATATCTAATCCTGGCAGCGTTGACGCTATAGGGTTACACATTGAGGAAAAAATAAATCTTTTAGAGTTTGATTTAGAAGATAGTGTAGGTTATTTCACTCAAGGTTCAAGTGTTTCTAGTCTTCAAACTAGACCTCAAAAAAATTTAACAACAGCTTCTTATAATACAACTGATAAAAAATTATCTATAACATTTACTTACCAAGAAGATTATCATCCTTTTGAAAATGAAAATATTGGAGTAGTTAATATTTTTTCTAATGACGTTAATTATTCTTTAACTGGAAATTCTGGAATTAATAGCGTAGATTTTGCAGGTAAAGGAAAAAGTTCAGGTGGAGCTACAAATATGCACCATCAAGAAGTTAATAGCTTAAAATCGTCTTTTAGAGGTGCACCTTCTTTTGGTAAATCTTACAAAACTGGGGCTAATCATGGTTTTGGCTTAGTATATTATGACGAGACAAATAGAGCTTCTTTTGTTAATACATCGAAGGCTATAAATAGTTTTAATTCAGGTACAAATGTGTACGCACCTTTTTATACTGAAATTAATCAACCTCAAAGTACATTTAATGGTCTTGAGTGGAAGATATATCATAAGCCTCCAATATGGGCAACTCATTATCAATGGGTGTACTCTGGCAACAATACTTTAGATGAGTTTATACAAATTCCTATACTAAATTCATATAAAGGAACGGGTAATAATTCTAATAAAATATATTTAGGTTTAGGATCACTAAAAGGGTTGGGTGAAGAGGATATTGACCTAGAAAGCTATATAGACTCTACATCGGCTGTAATAGATTATGTTTACGCAAAAGGTGATAGGGTTAGGTACATATCTTTTGGTTTAACAGGTATATCAGGTGATGATAGCAATGAAAATTCTAGAAAATATTTTAAAGAGACTATAGACGTTCCTATATCATCTTATGATTTTTACACTCAAGAAGAAATTCAGGATGCTGTTGGTGGGTCTGATCGTATTCCAGGATTTTACATTGTTATAGATAGCCCTACAGATGCTGGTAACGATATAGATTTTTCTGAAGCAAATGATGGGGATATTGATGGTAGTATAGCTGTGGATCATGCTGATGTTGATCATACTGACGATGATTTTTCACACAATGGTTATCACAGACTTATAGTAGAAATATATAGACCTAAAAAATCTATACAATCAGAGGTTTCTGGTTTGTTTTATGAGGTAGGAGAAAAGCTTGATATAGAGAATCCAGGAACTGATTTTAGATCTCATCAGGGTCAGGGTTCTGATTACTTTTTTGACGAGGAGTCTGGAATGGAGGTTACAGCTATAGACGGATTGAACGGGTCTATTGATGATAGTGGAAACCAAACTACAAACTTTGCGTCTGGAACTTTAATTCATGGTGATGTTTACACTAGAAGAAGGATTATGGTTCCTTTTCATAACAATAATGGTTCTTCAGGGATTGCACCAGTTGCTTTTGCATGTGAGAGTTATTACCTAACAGACTTCTATAATTCTGACAACTGGGACAAGGGTAGAGTTAATATAGTAAACCCTTACTCTGAGGAAAGAAGACTACCTGCTTCAGTTTACTACTCTGATGTTTTTACTAGTACAGCTAACTTCAATGGTCTTAGCACCTTTGACATGGCAACATCCCCATACTACGACTACAATCAAGACTTTGGGTCAATACAATTATTAACGCTGAAAGGCGATAATCTTTTAATATTTCACGAGAATAAAGTAGCTAGAGCTTTAGTTGGTAAGAATATAATTAACTACGCTGACGGGGCTTCTAACGTAACCTTATCTCAAGACATACTTTCTGACTACGCTCAGGTGTATTCTGCAGAGAATGGTTGTAGCCTTAACCCTGAAAGTATAGTTGAGAATAATGATAGGTTTTATTTTGTAGACATAAAGAGAGGTTCTATATTAAGGCTTGGAGGAGATGGTATAACAAGAATATCTGACTACGGATTGTCTGACTATATTAGAGATAAGGGTCAAGTGTATATAGATCAAGAAGTTGAAAACCTTAAAATTGTTGCTGGCTACGACCCTAAATATGATGAGTATATAGTTACATTTCCATCTACATTAAAAACTGAAGATTATAATAATTCTGGTTTTTGGGGTTTTGATTCTAGTAATGTTGACGAGTCTTTTACTTTAATTGGCAATCAAGATCCTGGAGTTTTTGACCCTGCTAAAACTATAGCTTTTAATGACACTTTAAAAAAGTGGACATCTTTTTATAGCTATAAACCAGAGTTTTATGGCAAGATAAATAGACAGTTTGTTACGTATAAAAATGGTAAAATATACAGACACAACACTGAAAATAAAAGTAATTTTAATACTTTCTATGGTGTTAGATACAACTCTAATATAGAGTTTCCATTTAACTCAGATCCATCCTCTGTGAAAACCTATAATAGCATATCTTTAGAAAGTGACACAAAGCTTTTAACTAATATGTCTACAAATATGGGTCAATATAACAACTCTTATGATTCTGTTATATCTACCCAAATAGGTTATAAAAAAGTTGACGGAACTATATCAACACAAGTAAGTTCTCCTTACTGCCTTTATGGATCTCCAAGCTCTAACTTTTATAAAGATTTATCTCCAGGTGATTTAATTAGGTTCTATAATGCAGAAAATTCAAGTCCTCAGTACAATGTAGTTAAAAGTATCTTAACAAAGCAAAAAGTTGATTTAGATAACCCCGTTATATACAGGTCAAAAAACAATAGAATTGATGTTATAGATTATAAAACAAAGGAGGGTATTCAATATTCTAAAATTCCTTTTGCTCCAAGTAAGTTTAACGTAAATGAGTATGGCGAATTTCAGGGTGATTTTAATGGGGATGCTTCTAATATTTTTGGATTAGGTATGTTTAGTGCAGATCGTTATGCTTCTAATTTTGCCCTTAAAGGTGATTTTAAATCTAATAGTCTTCCTTTTATGGGCAGTAAATCTACTACTGTTTCTAATATAATACCTGGTGGGGTGTACGGAATTTTAGATATTAGAGAAGATTTTAAGTTTGAAGAAGTTTTTGATCTTGATGGTAGTCTTAATAAAGGTAAAGATATTATATCTTCTAAAGGCAATTTTTCAAACTCTTCTGACTGGACTGTTATAGACTCAGGAGTTAAAGTTCAAAAAAACAAAAAAAGAAGTGGTAATGTTTTGTATTTTGACAAACAAAATTCTTCATCCCAAATAAGGACAACCTCTACTGTAGACTTTAAGTCTAATTCTAAGTATGTAATTTCTTTTACATTAGATTTAATAGACTTATTAGACAGAAGTAAAGTTTTTTTATCTTTTAGAATTGGAGATAGAGTTGATCAATCTGGTAAACTAGGTTCGTCATTTCAGACTATTTCAATTGACAGTACAAATTACTTACAAAATCATGAAATCGAGTTAAACTCTGGTGACGAAAACATTGACCCTTATTTATATATAAGATCTGAAGAAAATCAACCTGAGTTTCATATAAATAATTTAAAGGTTCAAAAAGTAAACCCACCTAGAGGAATTTTTGTAGCTAAAAATGGAACATCATCTAGGTCTAGGTCTTCTGTTTTTCCATGTGAATACTCTTTACATTGTATGGATGTTAAGACAGGAGAAACTACTCACGCAGGATGGGTTTATAATGTAACACAGGAAAGGGTTGAATTTATATCAGATAATTACAGTAGTCTTCAAGGTAATAAGTTTTACTTTATAGTTAAGGAAGGCCTTATAGATGGTGAAAAGCTTAAAGGACATTACCTTAAAACAATCCTTACATCTCACTGGTATCAATCTAAGTACAAGTTTAATTTGTACGCTGCAAACGTAGATGTAGACAAGAGTGAGCTTAGTAATAAATAATAAAAAAAAATTAGTACATTTGTAAAAATTGAAATCAATGGCACGTAGAGTAAAACCTAAAATAAAATACAACAAGAATAAAAAAGCACCTAAAGCCTTTGTTGGAGCTGCAACAGCAGCTCTTGGTTTAGGTAAGGCAATATACGGTGGTATTCAGGCTAGAAAAGCTAGAAAGGCTCAGGAAGCTTTTGATAAAGGTAGATTGGAAAGAGGAGTTAGTTCAGCTACTAGAAGAATGGTTGATGAGCCTATTGATCAGGATTACATAGAAGGTCTAGAGCAATCTAGACTTGCTAGTCAAGCTACAGCTATGAGAAATTTAGCTAGAGACCCTAGAGCATCACTATCTGGTGCTATGGGTATTCAAAGACAAGCTAGAGAGCAAGAGTTAGGTTTACTTGGTAAACAACAAGAAGCTAAAACTCAGGCTTTACAAAGATTGTCTCAAGAACAACAAATGGCTGAGAGTCAAAGATTAGGTGTTGCTGAGGCAGAGCTTAAAGGTTTGGTTGGTCAAAAAGCTGCTGCAGAACAAAATATATTTGGTGGTCTTGAGGATATAGCTGGTGGTATTGGTCAAATGAAAGATGATAACGCTAAAGAAGATGATAACGCTAAAGAAGATGATAACGCTAAAGAAGGTGCTAAAATAGATAAAGATGGTGGAGTAACTCCTGGAAAGTTTGATCACGACAGTAACCCTATAGATATGGTTAAGGACGGTGAGAAGATTGGTGAGGCTACAGGTGGGGAGCTTATACTACCTCCTGATGATGTGCAAGAAATTAGGATGGCTTTAGATAAAGGAGATAAAGAATCTGCATTTGA
>TARA_R100000697_G_scaffold28629_1_pt1 | contig 13405 bp, 13 predicted proteins | sample TARA_R100000697 | Tara Oceans TARA_R100000697 (sample SAMEA2622788) | marine metagenome | biome: marine biome (ENVO:00000447); feature: surface water layer (ENVO:00002042); material: "saline water (ENVO:00002010), including plankton (ENVO:xxxxxxxx)" | depth 5 m
GCATCAGTAAAACCAATATCACGCGACCATAATAAGTTATCATTACCATCATCAGCTACGATAGTGGCTACCTTATTATTCTCACCTTGGAGAACATCCATTTTAATAAGGATAAAGTAGTTCTCCTCAGTAAGCAGAGGTACTACCTCAGTTTGGATAATATCCATCAACCAATAAGCACCGCCTCCGCAGTTCTCCGCAAAGTAGTGCGCTCCATCAGTCAACAGCATTTGCTGGTCTTTAGGAGTCAACGGCATATTATACCGTATATAACCTTCAGTCCCAGTAAACATATTTAGATCAGCAGTTTGCATATCATACTCCTTTCTACGAGTGTTGTTATACTGCATTTACAATATATAGGTATGGACTTATTGATAGACCATACCTATATTATCTTATTGTATCAGGTTACTTTGAGACTTTTGGAATTACATACTGTAAATCAGTAGCCCTTGGTATATCTAAAATATGATACACAGCCTCAAGTAATGCTTTTTCTCCTACATCGCTGGCTAATTGTAAAGCGATACATTCAGGCTCATCAGAAACAGGGACAACGGTTGATGGTCCATCAATATGTGGATAGTGATAACACACTAACATATAATCATCGGGCTGTATACGAGTGACAACCAATCGTTCTATCTCGGTGATCCATATATCACAAGATGTATCAGTGAGAGTTGGATCACTGATTACATTTGTGCGTGATTGCATGATAGATTGCACTTGTTCTAAGAATGTTTTATTTGTCATAACTATGTCCTTTCTATGACAACTGTTACAAAAAGCATAAGTATGACGGCCGAGAGATATGATAACAAACATGGAGAAGGCCGCCATACTTATAATTATACTATGCCAAAAAAGATTATCAAAAACAACTCTTTACGCATCTTCTTTACTCTTCTGTATTAGGTCTCCATTTGGCTCCAGTCAAGTATCCACATTCTCCACATGAGATCTGTCCTTCCATCCCAGATATGAGTTGAAAAGAACTAGATCCACAGAGCGAGCAGAGTAATATCTCTACTTCGTGTTCTGTTATGATTTGGCTCTCTCCTCTATGATGGGTCACCCTGTCTCTCGGAGTGAAGGGGATGACATTATCTCCTGCATAAAGGGCGGTATTGGTCTTTTGCGCCATGAGCATATCCTCGCTTTTTCATAAATGTAATAATCTTGGTATGCAATTATCGTGTCAGAATGCTTATACTCATCTGGCATTGCCTGAGCTGGTTTAGTAAATCCTCTCGCTTTTAACTGTATTGGTGGACAACGTAACATTGCGAGCACACGCTCACAACCATGTACCTTACCAAAACGATAAGTATATTCTTTACATAAAGCGATACCTAACTGCCATAGCCAGCGATAATTTTCTACCGTCTGACCAGCCCAAAGAGTGCAGGGATGTTTTTGATGTACAGGTAAGTATGGTCCATCAGCACTATACCTATGATGTACAGTGCTGAGCATTTGTGTAGACTCAAGTGGCATTTTAACAACATGTTTATCGCAATGCCATTGAGCGCAAATTGTATGATTCCAATCAACGATAAATATATTCATGCTTATTTTTACAATAATAGCATAACAAAGACTGTTCTTTTTTGCTCTTACAGATAATCGCCACTAGATATAGCTGCCTCTATTTCCTCATCAGTCATTCTACTTAAATCTAAATCATCGAACCGAATCTTCTTTTTTCTTACAGGTTTTTTAACAAGTTTCAATTTTGGTGGTTTAGGTTTCGGTAATTCTTCTACTGTAAATAATACTTCTAATGTGGCGTATTTATGACCGCACTTCAAACATTTCCTATGTCTTTTAATAGTATCTTGGTGAGGTCGGCTGTTATAAACTTTACTTTTTTTGCCACATTTGATGCAGTTCACGGTACGCCTCCTAAATTATAATGAGCCAGAACCTTTTTTATTGGTTCAAAATCTTTATGCGAAGAAAATTTCTCATATAAATAATTCATACCAGAGTGCATTATCATTTTCATTTGCTCACTGCCCTGCGAATGACGATGAGTATATAAAACTAACTCAAGCATATCTGCCATCTTCAATCGTATTTTTTCTTCTGGGCTAAGTACAAACATCAAACCAAGATCTTCAAATACTTTTTTCTCAGCTTTTACAAAGGCTTGATGTATTTCTGGATAAGACCACTTAGCTGTTGCTGGAATATCCCCTAAAATTATTTCTGGTACATCGTGATATAATGCTGCCATAATGAGTTGTTTTGAACTGTCAGGCCATAGCTGATCAATTAAAACACTTACTGCATACGAATGCGCTCCCACTGTTTGCCTCTCTGATTGATTTGCAACAGTGTGATATCTCAGTACAAACTGAGCATCCCATACTGTTGTTAATGTTTTAATTCGTGATGTTATGCTGCATTTCTGTGCTGCCATCTTTTATTCCTCTTAACCACGGCTTTTCCGTGAATGTTTGTTTTGCCTCTCCCCAGTTTGGACCAAACTCGGCATCTACTATGGAGGGAACTTCTAACTTAACACAATCTTGCATAATTTCAGTTATCTTTTTTGCTTGTTCTTCTGACTCAACAGATACATCTAACTCATCATGCACTTGAATCATAGGTAGTATACCTTCATCAGCTAATGCTACCATCGCTGCTTTTGTTTGATCTGCCGCACTGCCTTGGATTAATTTATTTAATGCTTTGTATGTAAATGCTCTTTTGATTCCAGGACCATGTTCTGCATAGGCTTCTTGATAAGTCATAGGTTTCCAACTCCCATACTTATTTGGTTCCCACTTATCAAACCTACACCTGCGTCCTAACAAGGTACGAATAACCCCACGTGAGCTGGCTCGGTTAGTGCTATACTCACTAAGTTCTCGTACAAAAGGTACTTTATCATGGTATGTGGCGAACAGTTCTTGAGCATCCTCAAACTCTAAGCCAAGGCTCGCGGCTAACTTTTTACTACCCATCCCATAAAATAAACCGAGATTAATATCTTTAGCTTGTTTACGCGGGACGCCTACAATATCAGCCGCCATTTGGTGAAAATCTGTACGTGGGTCAGAATTATATTGCTCTGCAAAGTCAGAAGCCCCTCTGAAGCCCATCAGTTTAGCATAATGCACAACAATACGCGGTTCTTGGCTGGAGTAATCAAATGCGCCCCATAGACAGTCTTGTTCAGGTATAAACAAGCTACGTATCATTGGACCTATTTCGCCATGCCTTGCTGGTATTTGCTGAAGATTAGGGTTGCTATAACTAAATCTACCAGTAACTGTGCCTCCTCCATCACTACGTAAAGGATGTAACTCAGCATGTATTCGTCCGTTTATTTGGTGTTTAAGTATAGCATCTACAAATGTGCTACGAGCTTTTTGATATTCCCTAGCCTGTACAATCATTTGCGGCACTTCGTGTGGGTGATTACTTAAAAACCCTTTAGTAAAACTAGGCGCACCAGTCTTTTCTGTTTTACTGTAAGGTAGATTCATTGCATCAAAAGCTTTAGCTACACTCTCTGCCGCCCATATTTCTACTTCCACACCTGTTTGTCTTTTTATTAATCCTAATAACTTTTGTTCTTTTTGTGATAACTCTTGTTTAATACGTTCACATTTATCTAAATCAACTCTAACACCACGTTCACGCATTGGTATAATCGTTTTAAGGACATTAGTTTCAAGTTCAAAGATATCTTTGATATCTTCTTTTATTATTAAAGTTTTAAAATGTTGCCAGAGTTTTAATGTCAGGGCGGCATCTTGTTCAGCATACATACCTACATGATGAGCAGGAAGTTTATACATCTCACTTTTTGCATTGATACCAAAAGCCTCGGCAGCTTCTCTTAATTCAGCTTCACTTTTACGCTCTTGTAAGTAATCTCTACCAACTGCATTTAACGCATAGCTAAATCTATTTTCATCTAACAATGGCGCAACGACCATAGTGTCGATGATTCTGCCCTTGACCAACACATTTTCTGCGAGCAACCAGCCAACATCGTAAGGAGCATTATGGAAAATATAATCCCTATCAATTTTACAAACATCTGATAACCACCCCAATGTTCTATTTACATCAAAATTAGGACCGATCTCGTGCCTGATGGGGAAGTACCATTGATCACCTTGCACTGCCACGGCTATACCGATTATATGACCATCTTTTCTAGGCCAACCACTTCCTAATACAGTAAGGTTAGGATCGCGTGTTTCTAAATCAATAGCAACTTCTTCTGCATTAGAAATATCAGGATAACCATCAGGCATAACCCACTCAGTCGGCGGTTGAAACAATGGGTACTGCATTACCTTTTACTTTCATTGGTCGTTTGCATTTACTACATATCGGCCATCTATTTTTTAAGTTACGAAAAGTAACAATCTTCGTTTCTCTTCCGCACTCACACTCAGCCAATACTTCTTTATCCAAATTACTTTTGTTTTCTGACATGGCCTTGTAAAATCATCTCCGCTTCTACAAGAAATAAATACCTACGCAGGTCACGTATATCATCTATTATACCTTCCTGCCTTTTATCTTTTTGCACAGCCTTAAACACATCGTAGTTATACTCTGTAACTTGTTTTTCAAGTCTATCCCACTTGCGAGCTAACATCATAAAAGCACCAACACCACCGCGTTGTTTCCAGCTATCGCCATAAGATCGCTCAGCTTCTTCTAATTTTACATGATCTAATACACTGAGCTTACCAACTTCTTTAATAACAGAGCTTACCTCTTCTTCTTTTAATCTACGTTTCATATAATCTTCATGTCCTTCCCTAATCACTTAATTCTCCTTTGCAGCCATTCTATACAGGCTTTACGCCATGCGCGATCTTCTATTGCATTGGCACAATGAAAAGCATTTTGATAATTTTTACTCTTCCAAAACCTCCACGATTTACGCATATTTCCACAAGTCGTACCTAAATAAATATTATTGTAAGTTACTCTTGCTTCATCTAAAAACCATTCTTGTAGTTCTTGATCAAATGTATCAGGATCATCAACTAAAGATGGTGGATTATAACTTAATCCATCCTCGGCTAATGTAAGATATGGTTCATAATCTGCTTGCATACCTTCTAACTTTTTTAAAACATCTGTATACGCATGAAGGTTATTACTAAATTGATAATACGTGCCTACAGCATATCCGAGCATCGCAGCCATATACTCTAACAAGACAGACATATGAACAGCATTAGCACCATACGCACCCCAGATCATATCATTACTACGATTAGTTACAGTCATATTTAATTCACCCCTACGCTCCCAAAAATATATCTGGGTATTACAGGGGTAATCTTTACCATCGTTGGTTTCAACTAAGTCTTGGTGAGGATCCCATATACCTAACACAGCCCTACGATCATTACGGTAAGTGCCTAATCTAAACAGAACAGTTTTTAATTGATCTTTACCAAACCACTCCCTCCATCTGTATCCATAAGCACCGTGGAAAGTTTTACCATCATCACTATATGTATTCATGCGACCATTAAAACTTAAAATCCATGGCACATCATTACGCCCTGCCAACATCCATAAACTTTCCATTAAATGAAAATATGGGTTAGCATCACGTTCTGGGTAAAACAGAACTCTCTCACGACTATGGGTGTAAGTTGTCATAACAGGAGTATCAAATTCTAACACGGGACCATTACGTGTTTCAACCTGCTTACCTGATGAAAATAAGGCTTGTTGCCCTATATAGAGGGCTTCACTTACACCCCTAGCTAAAATTGACCGCATATAAAGCCTCCTCGATCGTATCTAAGGTTATGGGTGGTAGGTTGGTGGCCTAAAAACACTAAGCCACTCGAACGGGGTCTGTAGAGCCAATACCAAAGAACTCTAAGTTTTTTTGGCATTTTTGCAGGGCTTTTGTATCGGGAGTGCCAATAGGTAATCCTTGATTACTGTTTACTAAATCAACATAGCTTTGAGCTACATTACGCATATCAAATAGCTCTAACAATTTTAGATTGTTTTCTTTTATACGAATCCATTGTTGTTTATCATGCACTGCATCATCGATAATATCAGCGATCACAAATGTTTTACCCTCAGCGGGAATCTCTATATAATTTTCTCCAGCCTTAAATATTTCACTGTTCCACATACCCCAATCAGTAGCTACGGGAACTGCGCCGCAGATTATTGCTTCTACAGTAGTCCTATTAAAATGTGCGCCGAAGCTAGAGTATTTTTTACTATAGCTTGGATCAATTTGTAGTTTGACTGTTTTTAATATTTCTAACACTTTATCATTTGGAACAGTTCCTAGGTGCTGCATACCATAACGCTTGGCTCTATCCCATATGCGCTCACCTGTCTCATCAAAATATTTTGGTTTGCATTTATCAGGACTAGTCATGTATCGGTACTCAATACCTTCTCCACCTATGAGCTTACACTCACTATTATCCATATATCTTATGGCACGAATTAAAGTATCTACACGCTTCCAAGCCTTAAAAACTTGAATAGCTGCAAACCCTTCTCGCCTTTCGAAGTCAGTCCAACCATCAGCCTTACTTACATCAAAAGGATTTACTATTAATTTGCGTGGTATGGGCAACATGTCTCCAGAAACCATAGCTGACTCATGTACACACACGGCAGAATGAAACATCTCATGTACATGTATTAAATGAGGGTATAACTCAGGTAAATTACCATCATGTATGATGGCTATGTTTTTAGTGCCATGGCCGTACAAATCTAACCAATCGGTAATACCTTTATTTTCTTTACTCATAGTGGGTACAGGAATATGCCATAAAACAGCATCATATTTGGCGGCTTTCTGTTTAAATAAATCCCTGTGATATTTAGAAAGGTAAGGCACTTTTGGCAGACCGACCCACCCCCTAGCTTGATGGTGTAAATATCCTGTTCCGACCTTACGGTATTGATCAAAGTTTTTTGGTGGAGAGCTGTTTCCCGCCACCTTATTTTTAGGAACAAGCATTGTAAAATCAACTTCATGGCCTAACTCTTTTAAACCTTTAGCAAGATACTCGGCATGGTTGATGATCCCACCGTAATCTTGTATTTGAAACATTGTCATTAGAAACTTCATTCTACGGCTCCTTTTGGTGTATCTGTTAATAAAGTAGGGTGATAAATACTTCTTGGTCTACCTTGCCCTAACCTTACACGCTCATATTTATCCCACTCACATAAGCTATGCTCAATCGTACGCATATCTACCTGATCAAGAGGCACATGTTTTAAAACATGATAAGGTGCATGTTTTAATAACCTGACCATGTGTTCGTTAGCTATAGGCTGGGTCATACCCTTTTTTAAATCTCTTCCGAGGATACGGTTAATTCCTCGTATAGCTCCTGGACCCGCGTTAGCCCAACTAAAACGGTCTTTTGCCTTATCCAATACAGGTGTGTAGTTGAGGTCGGTAACCACTTCGTATGACATAAAACCTCCTCCTCCCCACCCTTTATACGCACCCATCGCTTCATGTAACGCTTGGAGCGACTGCGTTTGTTGGGCAATCTTCGCCAGCGTTTCTTTATTTTCCCATATGGGCGTGAGGAAATGGTCAACTACTACCTCTGACTTTGGTGCTTTGAGTCCTTGGTTAGTGATTATATATGCACCAGTAAATGTTCTTTTACCAAGAGAAAGTCTTGAATCAATAAGGTGTTTGGTTTTTTGTGGGTTAAAATCTTCCACCCACCCATGATCCTCGGCAAACTCACTTGTGCCAACCATACGAAACAGACAACAATTAAATATCATTTCACTATGTGAACGATTATCGTTTGGCTTTGTCCAATTTTGCCGCATCCATACAGTTACCCTATCATTCTCACGAAAAGGGTTTGTAAATTTATATTCTTGCAAAATGGGGTCATCAGTCCAAGGTGGTGGCGCACCCGATAACCTACGCTGGTATATCGAGTGCCGCTCATTAATCCAACCGAAGTAACTTTCTACAGCTTCGGGCAACATGGTTATTGCTCCTGCCAATCCAATTTTATAACACCAGCTTCTATCGCTATCCTAATATCAACACCACATCCTGGAGCAGGGTTTAATGCACGAAGATTAGCTAGGGCTTCGCCAACCGTAGCACTTTCCATAATTACTTTCATATTACGGTAACGATTAGTACCCTCACGAACAGTGGGTGTATCTTTCAACACAATAATGCGAGCATCATTTCTAAAACGAGTACGAGGTTTCTTAGCTTCTTTTACCTCTGCTTCATGTTTCTGTGCTTTATTATTAAACTGATCTACATGTATGTTAGACATACTTGGCTCCTCTTCAGGTTTCCATACTTTGGCTTTTTTAACCACTGCCTCATGCACATGGTCAGCCGCTTGTTGATGGGAAACAAATGTTGTGTCCCCACCTAAATTAAAAGCTACATCATGTAGCTCTGCTATTGAGCAAAACTCAACTAATTGTCTAGGTGATTCACCGTTATAAATTATGCTATACTCGTTTACCGCTTCACACTCTTTTAAAGATTCTAGCGTAGCAAACCTATATACTGTGTAAGGAGATCCAGAGCTTCCTGGAGTAGCTTCACATATTGCATAAAACATTTACATCTCCCTTTCTATGGAAAAACGGTATGGTTCATTTTAATTAACGAACCATACCGCGACAAGAACTACTTTGTCAAGTTAAGCAGCTTCGGCATACTCCAAAGCCTTACTCAGTGCTTTACGTTTAGTATTAGCACCAGAGCCAAACCAAGCAGAGTGTAAAGCATTACCCTCAGCTTGTGAACGCTTTTGGTGATCCACAACATAAGTTACCGCATTGAGCGCACCCCACCAAGTACCTTTAGCAGACTTCATAGTCGCACCAGGACTCGTAACTAACGCATCATTTACAAGTTCTGCTGTACGCTTAAACTCATCACGAAGCGGTGGTAGGTTATCATTATTGGAATCTTTAGCTCGCTCAATAAGCAACTGCGGTTGAAACAACTCTGCAATAAAGTTGTCAACATCAAAGTCTTTAGCACGTTTGCTTGCTAAGAACTCAGATTGCTCTTTAAACTGCACCATTTGTTGACCACTAATACCCAAAGCCTCTTCAGCAGCTTTTTGTATCTCCTCATCGAACATTTGCAAGTGCAATACGCGGAAGCGGTTGCCCTCTATATTCATAGCTTGGGTGAGAGTGTTATTACAAACAACGCGGATAGGCGTGAACATAATGGTCATCGCCTTACCTACTTGGTGACTATTGTTAAGTAGTAGGTAACCCTTAACCTCATCATCACCAGCTAACTGGAACTTATCAGTTAGTTTTGCTAACCCCCATACATCTTTACCCTCTTTTAAGCTACCAGCAGTTTCCATAGTCATTTGCCCTGCATCGGTAAACTTTTTAAAGAAGTCCATAACTTCAGCATTTTGAAAAGGTATGTAACCTTCACCACAATGCGAAAGCACTTTGTTATCAGTATCACGTACTAAGAAGTGTGTATCTGGTGCGCGGATAAAACCAGCCTCACCAGTGGGGTCGATGATATTCCAACAATTTGGTTTATCAACTGTGTAAGCAGGACGCTTACTAACTGTCCAATCGAGACCAGCCGCAACCAGCATCTCTTGGGGGGACATATTACCATCAACAGCAGTTCCTAATCCATGCCAAGGAACGGCTCCTGCGTATGCCATCGTTTCTACCATATGTGCCATAATATTGCTCCTTTCTATGAGTCAAGCTGTTGGCATTGTCACTGTAGGCAAGCTGCAAAAAGTTTTAAAAGATACATCCAGCCATGCCTCTGTCTGAGGGTTAAGTAAAAGTTTTACCCTCACTTCCCTGTCATTATGTGTCATAGAGAACACGACAGGAAACTTAGTTTTGTCGTCAAGTGTTTTTAACACTGAGGGCTGTATTGCGCGGTTGCGCTTTTTACGTATAGCCTCATTGTTAGCCTTAATCAACGACTTTTTATTAAAATACTGTAGTTCCACGGCAAACTCCTTTCTGTGTGTTGCTACCGTAAAAACATAATAGCAACTGGGTTTGTATTGATAACTCTTTTGTTATCACCTCGGTAGAGCATAGCCTTGACTAAACATAGGATGAATCAAATGTAAATTATCTGTAGCTCTCGTTAAGCCCACATAAAATACTCTTGCTTCATCTTCTACATAACTATTTATCTTCCTCCACATACTGTAGGGTCTACGCATAGTATCTGTTAAAAGCATTACATTTGTAGCTTGAGCACCTTTTGCAGAATGTATAGTAGATATACGTAACCGTGGAGTATCCGTTAAACTCTCACCTTTACGCAAACAGGCTTTTATATATGTGCGATCACGTTCATTTATTTTGCCAAGCCCTATATCCCAAGGTTGATTATGCAACAGCCCATGATCTCTTTGTAAATCTTCAAGACTGTAAAAACTAGAATCATCGCCATCGGGCATAGTTTTATATCCGTAAGCTACCTGACTGTTCAAAAGCATATGTTTATACACAAGCCTGACTTGCTCTGAATTTAAACGATTACCTTCTCGCAGATGTTCCCAATAGCGGACTGCCTCTAAAACTTTACTATCTATACTGGCTGAACCATTATAGATGTACAGGTGGCCTCTGCGTCGCACCTCTTCTTCTATTTGCTGTGCGCCTCGTGTGGTGCGACTTAATAGTAACCAATCACCTGAGCTTAGATCTACCTCTTCGGAGTGCCTATGCCAGAGTATATTCCCATCCCCCTTTTTGGGTTCAAAGATTTTATCCCGCCTTCCTACGATACTTTGAATGACTTTGCTACTAAGTGCGTGGTGGCTGGAGGGGATGCGGTAGGATTGATCCAAGAGGGTAGTTTCTCCTTGGAGTCCTACAAAGTGATCTACATCTGCGCCAGCGTAACGGAATATGGCTTGATCATCATCGCCAGCCACATAGCATATCTGGCTATTTTGCTCTAACAATTTTACCATCTCCCATTGGATGGGAGATAAATCTTGTGCCTCATCTATAAAAACAACTTCTAATCGTGGGCATAATTCTTGTTCTATAAAAACTTCTAACATCCCTGCATAATCTTGTAATCCATAGGAATTTTTCCAATGCTTTAATCCTCTGTCTACATACTCAACTCTAGACCAATCTGTTTTTAAAGGAACAATACTTTCATTGTAAACTCTGCGTAAAGGTTGACGAAGAATCCTTGATATATTTATAATTTCTAAAAATTTATCACCATAACCAAAATCCTTATACGGACCTTGATCTACATTAGAGCCACCAAAAAACTTACCTATCTTTAACCACTCAGCTACCTCTTGATATTTTTCAGCAGTCATAACTTGAGAGTGTTTCATACCTGACATTAAAAATGCCAAGCTGTGCAATGTTCTAAAATAAGGTAACTCTTTTTTCGTTAAATTAAATTTTGCACAAGCACGATCTATGGCTTCTGTAGCCGCCCTACGTGTAAAGGCAAAATAACCGATGCGGTCTGGTGGCACTCCAGATTGCATATATTGTTCAACTAAGTTGAGTAATTTAGTAGTCTTACCTGTTCCTGGAGGTCCGAGTACAATATGCACTAAATAATCCCATCTGCTACTGGTAAGTCTGGCAACGGGATATTAACATCCTCCCCTTGAAAAAACTCTTGGGGTAACGACCAAACATGAACACCTTTTCCTCTTACACGCCAGAACATTTTTTCTGCTTCTATGTTCTGTAAACGGAGTGTAATCTTATTAGAAGTGTAATGGTTAAAGTCGTTTACGGACAAGTGCTTTTTAATATCTTTTACCTGAAAGTAAACTCTTTCATCTACCCAAACAGCCACGCCTTGCAAGATATCCTCGCGGTCTTCCCCCTTGGCTCTCTCGCAACAAAAGGCATGTAATAAATCTTCAAACTCTCCCTTAATTGTGGCATCTGGTGGCACTTCAATAATAGTTAAATTATCTAAAAGCATTTGGATTCTTGTCTGCCATGCTCTTTGATTTACAGTTACAGGGAACTTATTTATTTGTGAAACACATTCTTTTTGAAACTGTGCTTGACTGGTTAAACCATTAGTGGAAAGTTCTAACCTTTCTCCATCTACATCTAATATCCATATGGGTGGGTCACCATCAATTTTTGTAAGGCTGGACATATCATTGCCCACACCTGTCGGACCGACACCATACTTTCTGCCCTTACATATTTCTTTATCGCAGAAAGGTTTTATTGGTTGATCATCACACTTATAAAAGTAATCTTTCTTTTTTAACTGCCGTATTACAACACCCACCTCATTATGACTAAGGGGAGGGTGTAAATAATCCATATTATACCGCTGAACTAATACTTCCCAATTTTCCTCATCAAACATTCGAGCGTAAACACCAAGATTAAACAAAGCGTTATTACGCGAACCTTCACCAAATCCTTTACTACATAAATGCTGTAGACACGGAGGACCTTCTTCTAGTATGCCATCTTTTGTGCCAAAGCTCATATTTAGTTTTAAAAATTTATTAGGAGTAAGAATAAACGATTGTGCGTATTCTAAAAACTGTTCTGTGCCTAACGCCTCACCCTCATCATTAAAAGCATAACGTGTAGAATTATCGCCGCCGTGATATGGCATATTTAAAAAATTACCTGTATCACCACGGTCTTTTAATATAGTTGTTTGTTTAGGGAATATTTCACTGCCTGAGTAACCAAGGGCGGCACTCAACTCTGTCATACGCCTTTGTACATCTTCAGCTTCTATAGGCTCAGTTAAAAATACCCAGACATGCGCTCCACCTGATTTAGTCCTGCCGACAACGGCTGGTATTTTATTATTACGTAAGGTAGTCACTAAATCTTTGTGACTAACATCGTACTGGTCTATATCTATAGCACCCCATTGACATAAGTTATCACTACGGATAGGTATAATACCTAACCCTGTGCCACCTTTTAAATGTTCTTCCCACATATCCACAGTGGTTGGCTCACGTAAAACAGTAGCTTGACCTTGTTTTTTGCCATCGCTACCACGGCTACTCTTTACGATGTAAGTGCCGTGAGCAATATCGCTGCCTTTAAATAAATCATAAAATCTTTGTGCAAGTGACACGGTATCCTCCAACAAAAAGGTGGAACGGTGTACACTCGCAAGCGAAAGTACACCGCTCCGCAACGATGGGGCGATCAACCCCCATCATTGAACTACATTATGTTATCACCAGTATCATCTTGCATTTGTGCAGATTTATCTTCTTTGACTTGCACTTCACCAGCTTTAATCGATTCAGCAAACTGTAAGGCCGTGGCGAACAGTTGTTTATCATCCTCGTAAGAAAGGTCAAGGCCACGCACACGAGTTATATCAAACCCGAACCATGTACCTTTATCATTCTGTTCT
>TARA_R100000697_G_scaffold41188_1_pt1 | contig 13322 bp, 24 predicted proteins | sample TARA_R100000697 | Tara Oceans TARA_R100000697 (sample SAMEA2622788) | marine metagenome | biome: marine biome (ENVO:00000447); feature: surface water layer (ENVO:00002042); material: "saline water (ENVO:00002010), including plankton (ENVO:xxxxxxxx)" | depth 5 m
GAAGGTGTACTAACTGTAAGAGTGCGTGAAATTAAAGCTGACGGCACAGTTCAAAAGAATTTCCAAACTGCTGATTATAACCGAGACCAATTGCTAAGAATCTACGCACTATATAAAGACCCTGTTCAACGTGCTAAATTAGAGAAACAAGGTTTCACTCCAAAGGTAATGGAGGAGGTTGAAGCATTCTTAGGAACTCAGCTTACAGAGGTGGCAGATAAAATTGTAGACTTTTTAAGTAATGAGTACTATAATGAGATTAACGATGTCTATCGTCAAGTTAACGATGTAAATCTCAGCTACATTGCAAACTACTTCCCAACACAAACAGTAAGCACCGCAAGGTTTGGAAGAATGTTAGAGGATGGAGATTTTGGCGGTCTCTTTAACGCAGAAACTTCTCCTTCATTAAAAGAACGTGCTAATGTAAAAGATGGTGTAAGAACTGATGTTTCATTTACTGCAACGTTACAAACCCACGTCAAACAAATGGAAAGGTATAAAGCCTATGCTGCTCCAACAAAAATATTAGCAGGCATAATGAGTGACCCATATGTAGTTAGTATGTTAGAAGCTATGGGTCTTACAAAAAATTTGAAGACCGCTATCAACTATGCTATAAACCCTGATGCGTTTGCAAAGAATACTGCTACGAATTTTGGATTTATTAATAGACTTCAAAGCCGATATACATCATTTGCACTTGCATTAAAACTTATGCAGATTCCAAAACAGGCATCATCATTTATAAATGCGTTAGAGGAATATACTTTTAGAAAAGACAAAGCTACGGTAGGTTTAGATGTCTTAATGTTTATGTTTGATTCTGCAGTGCTTGCCGCAAATCTAGTAGCTGAACTAGTAGACTATGGTTTAGACAAAGGAGCGGGTATAAAAATTGGATTAGAAAGCAAACCTTTTCAAGAAGCAATGGCTATGTCTTCCACGTTTAGAAAGCGTGTGGAACTAGGAGTAGAAGGAGATTTGATGGGATTAGAATCAGGTCAACCTACATACGGTAATTTTGAAACCAACCAAAAACTATGGGCAAAACTTGGACGAAGAGGTAGAAGACTTGCGGCAATGCCAACTATAATTGGTGACTTCATGGGGGTTATGGGATATATGGTAAACTACAGACGTAACATAAAAAATGGTATGACCAAAGCTGAAGCTCTTGAAGCGTTTAATGATTACAACGTTACTCAGCAATCAAGAAGAGCTACTGAAAAAATTCCTCTTCAGATGAACCCAACTATATTTACAAGAGCATTTACAATGTTTGGTAGTACATTGTTTTTACAGATGAACAAGGTTATGATGAAGTCGGATTCAATATTAATGGATGGCTACAGATATATTACCGAAGGACAAAAGAAACAAGACCTACCTAAAATAAAAGATATAAGAGGATTGTACTTAAACTTGGCTATAGCCAACGTTATGTTTACTGCTATGGCAAACATATTCTTGCTGACACGAGGTGATGATGAAGACAAGCGAATAGCCTATCAAAGAATGATGGACGCAATGTTTGGATTAAATCTTATATATAGTCTGCCATTCATAGGTCAATATGCAGAACAAGCTATCTATGATTTAAGAGGAGAAAGAAGAAAAGCTTCCGGGGGTATAAACCCAATCCTATCAGTTTATAATAAATGGAGAAACGGAGTGAGATATGATGATGAGAATGCAATATTACAAGGAGCGAGAGTGTTAACTGAAATAGCATTTGGTGTACAAGGCGACCCTCTTATAGCTTTAGCTGAATTATTTAGTGGTCAATTTGATGAAGACACAATGTATAAATTGTTAGGGGTAAGTTATTCGTATAGACCTAATAAACAAAAGACAACAAGCAGAACAACAAAGAGACCGAAGAGAGCAAGTCTTGATGAGGTAGATGTAACATTTGAAGATGAACTAATCATTGAATAATTCAATCTTTTGTTTAATTAAATTACACTTCTCATATTCTTCTGTGCCTTCAAAGTATTCCAATAAATCAAACAATGTTTGAAGTTCAAGAGGTCGTTCAGGGTTATGAATAAACAAGCCTTCTTCACGCAATATGAAGTCTTCAGGTTTCTCACCCATAACTACTCGGTATGAGTTTTCAAAAGCTTGTTCTATATTAATAAACATATTAGTATCTCAAATATTTTAATCCTCTTTGCTTGGGATAATAGACCATCAATTCTTGGTCATTAGCAGCTCCCTCTCTTGGTTTTCTTCCACCCCACCTAAACTCACCCTCTAGTTTTGTTACCTCTCCGTATATTATTCCATCATAACAAGCCCATATAATTATAGGGTTTAGTCTTGGTTGACACAACTTGACCACCTTCGATGCTGAAATAGGTAGCGGATAGGCGTTGTTTATATTTTTGTTTCTACCCTTCACCTCTACATAAGACACCGGTAATCCTTGTTCGTTTAAAATCTTGTAATCTATTTGATTAGGTCCAAGTTTTTTAAACTTTAGATGAGGTCTCAGTTTTATAAACCTAGTTATAGCTTGATGTTCCCTCTTTTTATCTGATTCTTTTTCAAATCTTTTTGTCATAGTTCCATCAAGCAATTTATTGCGGTATGACCACCCAACACAACTCCACACCCTATCGCTTGTTTTTTAAAATGTTTAGCGTAAGCTGCTGCGTATGCAGTGCAATCAATGCCACATCCGACTTGCATTCCAAACACTCTAAAGTTTCTTCCTACCATCCATTCGGTATAAGCTTGAGTGTGTATATGTCCTTGTACTGTAGACATCATATCGTTTTTTCCTTTTGTTCGAGCAGTTCCTCCTTCACCGTGTACATATTGCACTCCGTCATAAACAAATCTTTCACCCCAATTCCAATTTGTACCCAACACTTCATTGTAACTTTTAATCCAACGTTTTGGTATTTGTGATTCAAAAGCTTTACGCATTATCATTCTATCGTGATTACCTATACAAACGTCTGCTTTTGGAAACTCATCCACCCAATCTTGAATACAATCGATTGCCATATCTAATTCATCTCCTCCACCCATTCCGTCAGGGTCAGTGGTGTGAAATGAACTGTAATGATTATCAATTATATCTCCTATAAATATGACTTGATTACAGTTATATTTAGCGTAAGTATCTTTACAAAATTCAAAGTATCCATCCAATGTAAATGGTGCATGTAAGTCTCCTATTATTAATATACGTCTTTCTTTTTTTGTAAGATTATCGTAAGCAATTTTTTTATTACCATTTAATCTAGGTCTGAAATCATTATACTTCATCCTTAATAGATTCTTTAATGTAGGTAAGGTTTGCTATTAAGACATCTACGGCTAGTTCTACTTCAGGATATTCTCGGTCTATTAATGCTTCATAAAGGTTGGAGGTTTGGTCGTGAAGACCATCCATTAGAGTGTTGATGTATTGTACTCGTTGCTTATCTAATGGGCTTATTGGCATTACCTATCATTGGGTTAAACATCGTTATGAGGTTTGTGTATTCCATTACTATTTAAATATCTATGTAATACTAGTTCATAACTTTTTATCTCGTGTTCTTTCCCTCGACTGTCCAATAATTCAAAGATGGAAGAGTATTTATTTAATGTCCTTTTACTCTCCCTTAATTTCTCTATTTCTAAAAGTAGAGATTTTTTTTCAAATCTCAAAGAAATTATTAATCTTTTTAGTTCAACTCTCGTCAATTCGTGCATTGGGTCATACTTTCGTAAAAACAAATCTTCTATTCTCTCATATTTTTTTCTTAAAATTTTATCATATTTAAGATGATTATCGATGTGTTTAAGGTAATGAATAGGTGTGGCGTGATGAACCTCTAGAAACTTCGCCAACCTAGTTGGTCCGACTCTATTATACTTTTTAAGTATCTTACAAAAGATGGCACGAGCTTCAGTGTATTCTCTTCTTCTCGTTTTTTCTTTTAAGTCTAATTCAAATTCTGTGTCTATTATTTCTTTTAAGTAGTGTATTGGTTTTGATTCCATTTTTCTAATGTTTGATTTAAATTCATATAATCTAGAAACTCATCTACTTCAATGGAGTCCATTGATAAAAACACGGGGTACTCCCCGGGCTGATGTATGTATTCTATTGTAAAATAAAAGGGGTCTTTGTTTCTAATAACTCCCGCAACTTTTTGTGTCCACCCTTCCTGCACAGGAAGATTGTCTAAATTTGTTTCTAACTGATGTACTATTTTTAAACTATAATGTATAGGTATAGATTTTAATTCTTCAATAAACCAATCGTCAAACTCATATCCCATATCAACCTCTATATACCTCTGTCCTAAATCCATGTTTTTCTAGTTCTTTTAATCTATACTTTTGCAGTTCAGATAATTTACCTTTTCCTTTTTTACATTCCACAAACAATACGTCTGCGTCTTTAGGAATAGCAATCAAATCAGGTATTCCGTTCTTGTTTGTAACTGTAAGCTTGAGTACATAATACCCTTCACTTTCTAGTTGTTTTATCCTTTTCCTCTGTATCTCTTGTTCTGACATAATCTAAATAAAATCCTATGCCAACCACAATGTTCATTGCTAGTGACGACAATAGTTCATAGGCTTGATGAAAGTCGTGAATAGATAAATGTATATGACCCACAACCCAAAAAGGTATTGCTAGATTTTGGCTAATCCATATCAACAAAAACCTTACAAAACTCATACTATAAAGTTAACAAATCTTTTTTAAAGTGTCTGACTGTATAGTCTTTCTTCTTACAAACTGCTTTGTATATTTGGTTTTCTATTCCATCCTTGGCAAACACCCAATATACATTGCTTTTTAATCTATCTATTGTTGTCATCCTATCTCTTGATTGCCAATAACTTGTGGCAGAAAAATCTATATTGTAATAAACTAATGCCTCTGCCTCTTTTAATGAGATACCTTCTCTTCCGCTTACAATTTGTAGGGCTATGCTTTTATCTGTCTCTTTAAAGAGACTCAGCTCTGTACATATATCATCTCCATAAACTTCTTTGATTGCTTTTAATTCTTGTTTGAATTTATAAAAGATAGCTATCTTTTTATTTGTAAATTTTTTATAAATAAATTGTGCCTTGCTTGTGTCAATTACCATTCCTTTACCTGACTCAAACTTTATAGTGCCTGAATATAATTGATGTAACTTCATCATTAATTTAACAGGTGTGTCTGCTAGTATAACTTCTTCGTCTCCTTCTACTACTCTATTTCGTTTTAATTTTTTGCATAAAAAATATGTAACCTTATCCATTTCTACATTAAGTATATGTTCCTTAGTATCTACTTTGAATCCTGCGTCACTCTGACTAAATCTATATGTAAATGGGCTCATCTTATTTATAATGCTTTCATAACCTCTTGTGTAATCATTGATGTACATAGAATTTATTTTCTTTTGTCTTTTATCTACATATTGATTTGCAAACTTGTAAAATGTTTTGTGTTCCTTAAAAGGGTTAGTTGGAATACCAAACACCTGATGATACATTTGACTGTAACTCTCAGGTGTCGGTGTTCCTGACATCAAACAAACTAAACATCTGTTTACTTTAATAATATCACGAACCTGCTTGGCTCGTTTATTTGGTTTAGGAAATGCTCCCAAACTATGCGCTTCATCTACAATAACCATATCCCATTTTACATCAGGTATCTTGTGAATGCTTTCATAATTAATTACTAATAAATTATACAAAGGGTTCAACATTTCATAATCTTTTTCTATACTACGTATTGCTTTCTTCTTGGTAAGGAACAAAACTCTTTTACAGTTTTGTTGTTCCGCAATGCCTAACGCAGTCAATGTTTTGCCGGTACGCACTTCCATAGCTAAGTATACAAATTTGTGTTCAGCAATTGTACGACTAGCTTTATTGATTATTTCAAGTTGGTAATCTCTATATTCCATCGATAGTTCCTTGCACTTCTAATTCGTGTTTACTTCTAAATCTTATCCAACGCCCCTCTCTATCTCTTCCTTCATCAGGTGGACAATTAAATTTATAATTACTATAAGCGCTCAACCATTTATAAAATCTGTTTCTACTAATAGTCATCTTGGCTTTTGGAGCGTAGTCGGGATACTCCCCGATAAACTCTAGGTATAACTCTTGCTTGTATCTTCTCACATTTTTTTCTAAAGAAGGGTTGTCTGTGTCTCCTTCTATGAGTCCACACCATTCTATAAAATCGTGTGATGTTTCCGCAGATAGTTGTCTTATTTTTAAGTTTAGGAACTTAGATTTTACTAAACCTTTTTCTAAATATAGTTGTAAGTTTTGTATCATATAGTTGTCGAATTGACACCACTCATCATCATCCCAATCCCCAAACATTAACTTTCCAAACTCATCAAGTGGCGTGTTGTTTTTGTTGTAGTGTTGATGTAACTCTACTTCCCACTTTCTTCTAGCAAAAGAATTACCGCTACCTTTGATTGCGTAGTTTGTAGTGATAGCTATTTTAGGTGACTTGCTAAATGGTATCTTGATTGCGTCTTTGTTTTTCTTTTCTAATGTAAGTCCTTCAGTTACTACACTGAATAATCTTTCAAAATCAAAATGTTTCTTGACATCATCAAATACAAGTATCTGTGTGTCTGCGGATACAAGTTGATATGCAAACGACCTTTCAAATGCAAATGACTTTCCATCGATGGTAACAACCTTTTTCATTTGAGATATAGCATTCATAAATATACCTTTTCCTGTCCCGCCTTCCGGATTGTCAGATATTACCTCGTCATTTAATATTACTGCCGGGCAGTAAGATAAATTTTTGTGAGCGTGTAATAAGAAACCGATTGTACTTTCCATAGTCTTTGTACGACTTTCTTCTCTCGCACAGATATTTTCTATGAATTTTTTATACGTACAATTTGTTATTTGACAGATAGAAAAGTTTCTATCAATGATATGTTCTTTCCAAACGTATCCCCCTAAATCTAAGTAGTCAATTGGTTCGACTACGTTTTTAGTTATTTTAACTGCACAGTTTCTGTAATACAGATAAGATGTATCCTTGGAATCTTCTATAAAATATATATCAATGGTAGCCAACAAAGTTAGAAACTCTTCTCTAAATAATCTAACGGTGTCAGCAAAGTAATTATAAATACTTAAGTCATCTAACTCCATTAAATGATTTAAAATAAAATCTTTTATTTCTTTTTCTGATGTGTGGTCTATCAAGTTGTTAGTTACTTTAACAAACACGTAGTTCTTACTTCCTTCAGGGCAATACTTGTAGTATCCGTTGTCTTCAAGAAATCTTTTAAATTCAAAATGAATAATTTTAATAACTCCCTTCTCGTTTTTAGACCAAAAGATAAACTTACTATCTTCTTCTTCGACTCTTTTTAACACTGCGTCTATAGTTGTACCGTCAATGTTTGTGTCTTCAAGTTGATGTCGTATTTCTTTTTTTGATACACCTCGTCTTAGACTTGCTTTAATAGAAGATATAGCCTCATCATCTTCATAATATTTTGTTCCGAAGTTTTGTCTGTTAGCATAGGCTGACTCTATAGTTCTAGATATCTCTCTTTGCGGAAAGTCTCTAGTAGCGTATTGATTAAGTACATAACCTGCTAACGATTGGTTTATGCCATAGTCATTAAAAGCCATTGCTAACACGTATACGTTTTGATTTCTCTGTCCTTCCGTCATAGGATATTTTTTTGTCCACCACTTAACTAAAATTTCTACGACTTTATTTTCATCTGTGATTGGAATTGTAGGCGAATCATTCACGGTGTGTTCCACGTATTGAATGTCAGCTAACGTATCCCATACAGATGAATTTTCATTTAGAAATAATAAAGGGTCGTAAGACTCGTAACAAACACGACTAACGTTCTTACACATTCTATCAAAGTATGGTGAATTAAAATGATTTTCTAGTGCGGTAAAATAGTTAACGTGGTTTTCCGAATCGTTTGGAATTTTTACTATGACTTTCAATCCGTTCCCACTAGGAGAAATAAAAACAGAATACACGAATTTATCTTTCGTTAACTTTTCTTTATCTTCTAGTAAATTTTTTTTTCTTGTGTAGCCGTCAAAGTCTAGGCAAATGAATCCTGAATGCTCAAGCATTGAGGAGTCTTGTCGTGTGTTGAATGTTCCACTAAAACATATAGCGGGTAAGTTTTTTTTAAGTTCGTTTCTTTTTGTTTTGTCCTTTTCAGAACGTATTTCTTTTACTAAATCTTTTGAAGCTCCACCCTTTATCCTTTCTAGTATATCTGTTATTTTTCTGTAGAATGGTGTTTGTGTTTCTTTTATGTTTTTGAATATTGTTATGTTTGATGTCATTTTGATGTCGATTTGATGTTGATTTTAATTTTGTAACTCCTTCATTGTCAAGCCCGTGATAGTTTGTGACAATTTTTCTTTCATTATGTAGGGATGAAAAAAAAGTTATTATAAAAATATATAAAATAATAATAGAAATAAAAATATATAACATATTGTCACAAAAAAAGGGGGAAGGCGTTTCTTTCTTCCCCCTAATTATGATTAAAAACTAAAACAATTAAAAAGGTAAATCATCGTTACCCTCTGTTACAGGGGTAGGAGTTTCTACCTTTGCTTTTGGTTGGAATTCATTTAGTTCTACGTAAGGATTGCCACTTCGTGCTACTTTTACATCTAAATTTACCCATCCATTTTTTGCGTGTGTAGTCAAAAAAGGTATTGCTTGGTCTACTTTTACTGACACACTGCCTACAACAAAGTCCGGTGCATTTTCATGTGGTTTCTTAAATGAAAATCCCTCAGCAAATACTTTGTCTTCTTTATTTACTTCTGCCATATTAAATTATTTTTATGTGTTGTTCCAAATGTTTGATTGTTTCTGTGATAAGCTTTCCCTTATCAGCTAAACTACTACAAGTAGTTGGAACTTCTACTTGTAGTATTTTAGGTTGTCTCTTGGAGGAGACATAGTTCTTGATTTTATTAAAAAAGTTCTTCATTCATAAAATATTGATTTATATCTTCAGTAGCTTTTTCACCAAAAAATTTATTGTATACTTCTACTGCTCTTTCTACTTTCTCTCTACCTTTATCTAAGAATGCCTCAGTTGTGGAAAAGACTCCTAACTGCTCAGTGTTTTTGTCAATTACATAAAAGACTAAAGGCTTTTCAAATAACATTTGATATATGTAGGCTTGGCTATCATAATTATATGACTTAGCAGTGTAATGAAATTTTTTTATATCTCCGCTAGTTTTTACATCAATGACACATTCTTCTGTAACAATATCTGCTTTGCCTTTCCAATCCAATCCATACAATTCCATTACGTTTGGCTCTTCAAATTTATTACCCAATGCATACATAGTTTCGTGAAAGAAAGTGTTGGCTTTCATTATTTCTGAAAGCCTATGCATTTCATCCCATTCTTTTTTTAGCAAAAGAAAATCTTCACCTGTTTCAGCGATTTGTTCTTTATACGCTTTGGTGTTTCTACTACTGACATCTACTACGTTCCAATCTTTTGTTTTGTTTGGTTCTAACAATATTTGATGAAACAATCTTCCTTTCATATAATTTAGATTGTCCTCTCTTTTAGTGCCAAACAATTTTGGATTGTTTAGTAAAACGCCTATGTCTGAATTACTAAGATAACTTCTTCCAAAGTTTCCATAGTACTCTTTATCATCCCTTAGTTGTTTGATTACTTCCTGCATTACTCTTCAGTTTTAGCTTTCCACTCTTTTCTGTAGTCCCACCTTGGTCTTGCATTTTTGTAACTATCTTGTGATTGCTTGACAGTTTCTTTATTTAAAATGTTACCTTCTAAATCTAGAATGGTGTAGCCTTGTGCGATTAAAAGATTCATAGCTTTTACTTGTTCCTTTGCTCTTTCACGTATTCTGTACGTTTCAAAGATTTCATTACTTATTGGTTCTGACATATCTTATTTATTATATAGGTTAACTATTTCTTCTTTTACTTTTTTAGTCATAGAGTATTTCGTTTTCAACGCCTTGCCTATGTCCTCTAAAGATTCCTTCCCTTTATTGTTGGCTATGTACATTAATACATTCCCCCAATTTTCATCACCTATATTTAAAGAAATAGTTTTTAATTTTTTAGGTGCTGCTTTAGTTTTTGTTTTAGTTGGCTTAGATTGATTTGCAATAGCATTTTCCATTTCATTGGCTGAAGCTACTGCGGTATCTATACCAATACCAAAGTTCCCTAATGCTCTACCCCACGCTGATGTCTCACAGTTTTCAACGTAAGATGTTTTGTTAATGAAGGTACTACCTTTTTCTTCCTCTGCTATTCCTGTGGCTATTACTTTACCTTCTTCATTTGTAATAGTAGCTAGGATAAGGATTGATTTGTCTGTCTTCTCTACCACTTCTGATGTTAGAGAATGATTTGGATATGTTGCCCTGAAATACTTTAGTCTTTCATTTACTTCAACATACTCTTTACCTTTAATGTTTACTGTTTTAAGTTTTTTCATTTAATTTCGATTTGATTTTATTATAATTATTTATGATTCTTTCTCTGTGTGCTTTTAAAATTTGAATACTTTTAAGTTTATCTTTATTGTTAAGAGCTTCACATATTTTACTTTCCAACACTTCAAGTTTCCTACGACAATTAGACAAATATAGTACATAAACCCCACATTTCCAACCATTTTGTGTAAAAGTCCAATATTCTTCTGCAGTTGCCTCTGAATAATGGTCTCCTCCTCTAGTCATATTAAGTATTATAATATTGTTAGACTTGTCTTTCATTATTTTCCACCCATAACATATAGACGCATTGTAATCTTCACCGTCTAAATCTACGGTGTAATAATCTTGACGTGCTTGATTATATATTTCTAATAGTGTTTGTTCCATATCTAAACTTCCATTATGAATTCGTGGTCAATCTCATCAACGGTGGAGGAGTAGTCCCGGTCTGCTTCATACATTTTTAATGTAACTGCTATTCCGTGATGAATGGATGAATGGCTAATATTGTAGCCCATTCTCTTCATATGTTTTTGAATGTAGGTTAAACGAATACCTCTTTTGGCACATAGAAAATAAAGCATATGTCTTGCGTCTACTATTTCTCTCTTTTTGCACTTCTGAAACAATTGTTCCTTTTCTATATCAAAAAGTTCACATACTTTTTCAGCATACTTGTTAAATATTTTTTGTCTTATCATTGTTCTTTAATTAGATTATTATAAACTACTTCTTCTACTGCACTTAAACTACTAGCAGTAATATCAGGATGATGAAACATGCCATTCTCAGTAAGTTCTATGACTACTCCACCCGCATATCTAAATACATTGTTACATACCAACACTCTGCCTGTTGGATAATAATGTTCATACTCTTTACGATTCATAAGCTGACCTGAGTCTCTCCATTGTTTCAGACTTGGAGAACAATCTACCATTTGTTGTAGTTTTTGTAGATAACTTTTGTCTTTAAAGTCTTGTCCCTTCAAAGAGACAATCTCTTCTAATATTAATTTTTCCATAATTTTCCTTTTGTTTATTTGTATAAAAATACGAAAAGTTTTAGACTAATCCAAATACTCTTCATTCATTTGTTCCTGTCTAGTCATTACAAGACAATCGCCAAGAATCATTTGTCCTGCCAATGCTGACACTTCAATATTCATTGGCTTATTCCAAAGAGCGCCTTCTTCGTTTACTACAATTACATACTTTTGTGTGTACACATATTCAATGTAACCGCCTACTGCATTTTGTTTTGCTTTCAATCCGTGATAGTTGTAGTCTTTGATTTTTGTGCCGTCTGCTTTAATTAGTGTTGCCATATCTATAATTTTAAGTCGTTAATTTTTACGTACCAATAGCCGTCTATTAGTTTTTTATCTGCGTCATCCCACCACGTTTTCTTTGGAAGGTATCCAACCTCCACTCCAATGTCTAGTCCAAGCTTGATAGCTTCATTTATCTCTTCATCACTTTCTACTAGCGATTCTGTACCGTCATCGTATAACGCATACAATGTGTGGTTTTTCCACAAGTCTCTGACTTGCTTTACTCCTGATTTCATATGGTGTGTTACAATCATCCACACAAAATCATCTTTAGTTACTCTTACATTTTTACTCATATTAATTATATTTAACTTTTCCATAAATTTTAATTCTTGTCCACTCTATATCAAAGTCTGATAATTTTTCAGGTTCATCCCCACTCCCTTTTCTATAGAGGTTGTTTTCTACTAACCATTTGTCAGGGTTATTTGTAATTTCTACAATATAAGCTCTACCTGTTCCTCCTGTATATCTTATGATTGCTACTTCCATATCTTTTGCTATTACCATTGTTCTTGATTTTTATCTGCGTAATCACACGCAGAGTTATACATACTTATATCGTAATGTTGTACAAAGTCCACGAACAGATTCAGCCATTCGTATACTGATGATGAGGTAAAGTCATCCATTGCTCTGACTTCTATATCATCTTCATACTTTAGTCCACTTATATGCGTTACCACATACTTATCGGGTTTGATATAATCACATATCATTTGTATTTGAGTCACATCATCTTCTGCCTCCCACTCTTTACCTAAGACTTTGTCTGCTACTTTTTCTAATTCGTTTTCTTGAACGAAACCATAGGTAGACATATATCTACCATATTTAATTTTAATTCCCATTGTTTTATTTTTAATTGATTACTATTTTAATTATCGAGTTCATCACTGTTAAAGGCATATCATTAAAAGCTTGTTCATATCCTTCAAGTGAATAAACACTGCCTTGCCTTTCAGCCTCAGTCATAAATTCTTCGTCACTCAATCCCTCTACACTCCAAGCTTTATCTGAAATGTCTTTACTTACTTCATCAACATCGATTAAATATACTTTTGTATTCTTGTTTTGTTCATCAGCAATAAGTTTTCTAATTTTATTAATTGTTTCAATCCTTATAGGTTCGCCCTGTGTTTCAAGTACGTTGAGCAATAGTCCTATTTGTTTTAGGTTTTTATTAATTGTTCTCATTGTTTTATTTTTAATTGTTTGTTAATCTATTACGCCGCCTCGGTAGTAATTTTTTATTGTGTTATATTTATTAATAAATTCATCATTATATCTTCTTTGAACTTCATCACTTACAAACTTGTAATGACTTCCATTACAATATTTTAATCGATTATTCAAATGGTAAAATTTTTCAAATGACTCATCTGTATCAGCCCAATTTTCTACTTTTACTAAAGAGTAATTACTCCAATATTCTACTTCCATAATTGTTTTATTTTTAATTGGTTAATACTAGTCTCTTTGAGGAGAC
>TARA_R100000697_G_scaffold4074_1_pt1 | contig 13317 bp, 12 predicted proteins | sample TARA_R100000697 | Tara Oceans TARA_R100000697 (sample SAMEA2622788) | marine metagenome | biome: marine biome (ENVO:00000447); feature: surface water layer (ENVO:00002042); material: "saline water (ENVO:00002010), including plankton (ENVO:xxxxxxxx)" | depth 5 m
CAGTAGGTGATAAAACTATAGCTGATTTAGCTGCTAAATTACCGTATGGTCAAAGTCAAGGGCAAAATGATTTTCTTTCTCAAATGTCAGATGCTTTAAAAAAAGCAGGTGTAAAAAATGCAGAGAGATATGCCGAAGATCAGAATAGTCAATTGTATTTAAGGAATACGAACGCCATGAATACAGAGATTACTAATTTTATAGATGCGGGAACTATATACAATCAAAGAGTAACGAAGTATTATGACGCATTAAATAAAGGAGAGACAGGCATGTTAGATGGAATATTGTTTGATAGAATACAAGATGGTTTTGATTTTAGAAATAAAACCCCTTTTATAGATGAAAACTATAACACTTTTATTTTAACAAAAAATGATGATGGGACTCTCAGTATGGAGGACAACCCAGGTAAAATATTTAATTCAAGCGATTTAGCAATTTTATCTCAAAGACCTTTTTCAACATTTGATATTATTGCACAAACACAAAACGCAGTTAAAATATTAGGTGATGCTTCAGACATACAACTAGCAGATGGGACTGTAGTGTCGGGTATTGCTATAGCAGGTAACCCAAAACTACAAGAGACCCTAGGCGTGCGTTATGATCAAGATGTAGCAAGTGCTATTTCAAGCTCAAAAGAAGATTATTTAAACGCCGCTACTCAAATACCTTCAAATGTATATGAAATACTTTTACAAAGTGGTTATACTCATACATTTAATCCAAAGGAACAAAGTGATACAGTAATGCTTCTTAATGGAGATGGAAGCATTCCTACTGATTCAAAATTTTACACCAAATATGTGGAGGCTGCTAAAGCAAAACTAGGTCAAGCTTTTGATAGTCAATTATCTGTAAGTTATGCAGAAGCTCCTGTTGAGGATGAATTAGATGAAGAGTTAAAAAAATTAAGAATTAGTGCTCAAGAGTTGGCTAATGCATATAATCAAGTAAGAAACACCAACTTCTTTGAAGACAGCAAAATTACAGACAAGCAAGAGCAAGAAGCAATAAATGAAGAAATATTTAGATACGCAGTTGGTTTATTTAATTTAGATAATGCAACAAACGCAACAGAAGAGTTTGAAGTTTTAGATAAAGGATTAGCTGCTCTAGGTTTTACACTTGACGAGACATTAGATGATGATTTAAGAGGTCAATTCTTGAATGATAGTAAAATTACTATAGATATAACTTCAAGAGCTACTAACCAACCTATTCCTATAACAATACCTAGCGGTATAACAGCCCCAGGTATGATAGAGTTAGTAAATCAATTGTATGCATCAAGATTATTAGATGAAAACTTATTAAGAAGAATGTCGCAAAATGCAGGACTTATTAATGAGGACGGAGTGTTAATACCACCTAAAACTAAATAATATATTAGAGCATGGAAGAAATAATATACGAAACACCTAACGGCAGAGAGTATACTGAAGAACAGCTTAGAGATAAGTACGGTGAACTTTTTGATTCTTATGTTGCAAACGGAACATTCAAAAAAAAAAACACTCCTCAGCCTACGGCTTTACCTTCGGAAAGTTCTTCATCGGGGTTCTTATCAAAGTTTAGAAGGAGTGAAGGAAGTGTACAGCCCACACGTTTTGAAGATATTTCTCTTATAAAAATAAACGAAATGCCCGAAAACTTTTACAGACGTGAGGGTTTTTTAGGAGAAATTGATGATACTAGAGAGCTTTTTAATAAAAAAGCTGCTGCTTCAACTAAACGTATTGCGTCGGGAATAGCAAGAATACCTACGTTTGTGCAAGAATTTGGCGCTTCAATTAGAGGTACATTTGACGCTGAGTATGCTGATATGTTAAATGAAATGACACTAGATGAAAGAGAAAGGTACTTTAGAGCAACTGGATTAGCAGACGCATCCGATAGATTATTAAAAGAAGCAGAAGAAATAGAGTCTACTTTAGATACTTATTCTACTTCTATTGCAGAGGACTTTGGTGCATTTAGAGTAGGTCAAGGATTACAAAGATTAATAGGAGAGATAGGTGGCGCAGTTCCTAGTGTTGCTTTAGTTTTAAGTAACCCTTTTGGGTTTGCTGCATTAGGTTCGGGTACTGCTGCTGATAAATCAAGACAAATACAAAAAGCAGGAGGAGATTTAAATTTTAAAACCACATCAAACGCTTTAGGAACAGGTGTTGCAGAAGCAGCTTTTGAATTGGTTACTAGAAGCTTTGGTAAAAGAATATACAAAGCATTAAACGGATTACCAGAAGATCAAGCTAAACTGGCTTTACAAAGTGCAACTAAAGAATTTGCAAAAGGTTTTGGACTTGAAGGAGCTTCTGAAAGTTTAACTTTAGGAACAGAAGAAGTATTAGACGCTTTGTTGTTAGAGGATGAAGAAAAGTTCCAAGCATCTTTTTATGACTATTTAGATACATTTATGATAGGAGGTTTTGTTGGAGGGCCTCTTAGATCTGCACCTGTTGGTTTTGCCAAAGTAATCCAAAAAAGAGAAAAGGATAACTTAGATAAGATAATTGCAGAAACAAAATACACTGATGTAATAGATGCATTTAAAAAACCTTCAGGTAGTTTTGAGGTAGACATTGATCAGCAATCTATTGTTAATGTACCTGCTGTTGAATCATTTTTAAAAGCAACATTACAAGGGCAGGTAAACAGAGGAGAAATAACTCAAGCTGAAAGTGACTCTATATTACAAAACTATGAAACTTCAGTAGCTACTTTTAATGCTGTTAGCAATTTAAATTTAAATGAGGAGCAAACTAATGAAGCTTTAAAATTAGTTCAAAGAAAAACTGAACTCAAAAAATTAATAGCCAACAAAGATGAAGCTATTGCGCAAAAGGAATATGATGAAATTGCAGCTATTGATGAAAAGTTAAAACAAATTAGTAAAAGCAGTCAAGGTGTTGTCACGGAAGCAGAGGCTTTAATTGAAGAAGCTCAAAAGACACAGCAAGAAGAAGGTGTTGACCAACCAGCAGTGGAAGTAGATCAAAAAGTTATAGACGACACCACTACTGATAATGTAAGAGAAAGAAGAGAAACTTTGATAAACGCTTTGACTTTAGAAGGAGTAGACCCTACACAAGCCGCTTCCTTAAGAAGAAAAGCTTTTATAGATATTATAAAAAAAATAAAACCTACAGGTCAACTTGCTGCAAGAAACGCTAAAGCTTTAATTAGAAAGATGGATAAAATAAATTTTAATAAAGCTAGCAGTGTACAAAAAACTTTACGTGAAATAATAAATACTTTTGATACTACTGCTGTAAGAGCTCAAAAAAAGGAAGCAGTAGGTTTGCAAAAAAGTATAAAGAAAGCAGCTAACAATCCTAAACTCGAAGTCAACCAATCTAATGCAGCAAAAGAGTTTGCTAAAATAGATCCTAAAGAAGTAGATGATTTAGGAGCTTATATAACAAAAGGTAAAGAAGTTTTAAATGGTATTAAATCTTCTAAAATAGTTAAAGGGAAACTAGTTGTAGCGCCAACATTTAATTTAAAAGACATAATTAATTATTCTGTAAAGGAACAAAAAAAACAAGAAGAGAGACAATCTCAAATTGAAAAGGATGCATTTGAAGAGTTAACAGATGTAGACTCTAATACATTATCTTTAAATGAAATAAGAGAAGTTATTAGAGAATCCGAACAATCAGAAAAATCTGACGCTTTTATAAACAACAAACTACAAAGTAAAGCGGTCATAATTAAAGATGCTATAAAAAATGCTTTTGATGTATACGCAGGCATTGTTGGAGATCAACTCAAAACAGGCGTTGATTCTTTTAGTGGTAATGAGGTGGATGTATCGGAGGCAGACGCTAGATTAGTTGAAGACTTTATGAAAATTAATCCAGCTGAATTTGAAACCACTGCAGAAGCTGTTCAAGCTCTTGATGCTTTAATAAATTTTGCTACAAACTCTAATGTAGGAGGCATGGGTAACGTAGTTGCTAGATATAACGGAAAAAAAAGTATTGAAAATTTCAAAGACGAAGGTATTAAAGCAAAATCTTTAAGAGGAATATTAGGTAGAGTTCCTTATATAAAAAACTTTAAATCCTTTGGTAATTGGGTGGCAGGTATTGCAAGCACACCTTTAGCTATTGAAACAATATTTCAGTCTCAAAGGTTAGGTAGAAAATTTATGAAAGCCTCTGGTTTACAAGATTTTATTAATGGAGTAGCTAAAGGAAAAAAAATAATGAGAGAAATAGGTGAAGAGTATGAAAGAGAATTTAAGAAAAAAAATAAATTAGGTATCAAAAAATACGTAAAGGCCAATGGGGAAAAATTTAACAGCGCATACAATATTACTGAAAGAGGGCTGTTGGGTTTTATGAGAAGGACAGTGGATGGAAGTGAAGCAGAACAAAATACCGAGTTTAGAAGAAGAAAAGATTTAATAGAAGCTTCTATTATTCAATTAAAAAATTTAGGAAATTTTGTAAAAGCTGATTTCTATCAACAAGCATTTGACAAATTACTTAAAGGTTCAAACAATATAGCGGAAGTTGAGGCTAAAGCTGATCCAACAAATATACGTGCGGTAGAATGGATGACAAATAAATGGGCTGAGTTTTACCCACAATTAAGAGAAGTAAATGAAACCATTTATAATCAATCTTTGGAAAACGATATTAATTATACATCTGATTTAATATCTTCTTATACCGATCAACAAAAAATTGATTTTGATACACCGGTTTATGACAGCCAAGAATATGTAAATAGAGCTAAAATATATGATAAACAAACTGGCGTTTTAAAACCCAATCAGCGTATATATCCTGACGCATTAGGAAATAATAGATATGTAAATTTAAATTTTGACAGAGGTCAGCTTAATGCTATGAGAAAAGCTATTACAAACATTGAAACAGCTTACACAACTCAGTATATGAAAGGTTTTTTTGAATCTCAATCTTACCAAGATATATTTCCAGAGGGTACATTTAATGAGCAAAGAATTATAGATAGAAAAGTAAAAAATTATGTAGCAACTCAAAGGGGTATAAATTATAAAAATGTTGGAGAAGAAAAACAAGCTGAAGCTTTTGATAAACTAGCTTCTATAGGTGTAGCTAGAGCTTTATCTGGATTTGGTCAGTTTATAAAACAAACTGCACCTATTGCTAGTACTGTAATAACCGCAGGCCCTATAAATACAGCTATGGCAGTTGGATTGTATTTTTCTAATAAAGGTGCACGAAAATTTATAGACAATTCACAGAGATCTATCACAAATAGGGGGGTTGCCTCTTCCGTTGTTTTAGATAGTTTAGATTCACAGGCAGAAAAATTAGCTGTTGATGGAGAAGGGAGAAATGTTGTAACATTTTTAATTGATCCATTGTCTAAGTATAGTAAAATGGGTTTAGATTTTTTTCTTAAAAACTCCGATGTTGCTACTGCTCAAATTTCTTTTTTAGCTCATTACTTGAATAGAATGAATTCTTTAGGAAATAATGAAATTTTTGAACCTGGATTTAATTGGGGAGAACATGAAATAAACGATGAAGCAGGAGATTATGCGCAGGCAAAAGTAGATAGAGAGCAAAACGTATCTGATCCTGCTTTACAAGGAGAGTTATTTACTAACAGAACTTTAGCCGTTAGAGCGGGTCTTCAGTTATTTATGCCTTTTGCGAACTTTTTATTAAATAGAAAAACTAGTATGTATAGCGATATAACAGCTTTATCTCCTGGTAGTCAAGCAAGTGAACAAGATAGAATCGAGTCAGCTAGATCTTTAGTGGGATTTGGTGCAGAGGTAGCTTACTTTAATTTCTTAGCGTATCAACTTGCATTAATTAATTATGGGTTGTCGGATGACATGATAGAGGGTATTGGTGATGATGAAATTGAACCAGAGGAAGCTAAAAAACGTAAAGAAAACCTTTTAAAAGGAAGAGCAACAAGTATTGCTGAAGATATATTTTCGCCTCTTCCACCTTTGTCGCCTTTGGTTACTGAGCAACTCAATAAAGTATTAAAGATGATTGATGAAGGAGAAGATCCATTTCAGTTTTATGAAACCAAGAGAGCTTTTGTTGATGATCTTGGTTTAGTTAGAATCGGAACAGAGGTTTTTAATAATACTAAAGAATACGTAAACATTGCTTCTACAGGAGAGATAACTTATAAAGATAATCAAGGTAAAGAAAGAGTATATAAATTAGATAAAGAAGATTTAGAATTAGCTAAATATACCGCGCTTTTACAAACAACCTTTGCATTTGGATTCCCTAATGATTTTGGTAGAGTTGCAAATCAAAATATAAAATTTCTTAAAAGAAAAGCTAAAAGACAAACTAAAAGATATCGTTTACCTGCTAAATCACCTGCTAAATTAGATTAAAATGCCTTTTGTAAGTAAAGCACAAAGAAGATATTTATACGCTACCAATCCCGAGCTGGCGGCAGAGTTTGAAAAAGAAACTCCAGCTAGTGCTGTTTTACCTGATCGTGTAAGTCGTCAAACTAAAAGAAGAAATCGTCTTACTCAAAGAAGAAGACGAAGATCTCGAAGGGAGATGCGAAGAAGGCTTAGAAAATAAATCTATAGATAGACCATAGCAAAGCTATATTAATAATTATAACCAATATGAACTGAAACTTTGGGTGTTTAAAATTTAACATATTTGAAATCTTTTCTATTGTTAAAGGTAATAATTAAATCTTCATTTTCTTTATCCCATTTTATATCACCTTTTATTTTTTGAGGGTTTATATATAATATTCCATCATAGCAGCCCCATATAATTACAGAATTTATTCTTTTGTCTATAAGTTTTATAAGCTTTCTAGCTAAAATTTTTAAGGGAAACGCTTGCCTTATTGTAGTTTCCAATACATATACTTCCGCATATCCCTTAATTATATTGTTTACATCAACTAACTTGTAGGCAACATCTTGATAGCCAAGTTTTTTAAACGCCAATCCTTTAAGTTCGGTAAACGCAGACAATGTCTTTTTTTCTGCTGACACAATTAAATTTAATTCCAATTTATAATTCCATTAAACAATTTATAGCAGTGTGACCTCCTATAACAACCCCACAACCTATAGCTTGTCGTTTAAAATTTTTTGCATAGGCAGCAGCGTAACTTTTGGCATCAATTCCACAACCTACCTGCATACCAAATACCCTAAACTTTTTTCCAACATACCACTGCACATAAGCGGAGGTATGAGTGTGACCACATACTGAAGACATCATATTATTTCTTGCCTTCATTGCAGCTTGACTTCCTTCGCCGTGCTCATATAAAACTTCATCATAAATAACATTTTCTAGCCATCTCCATTTATACGTACCTAGTACATCATTATAACTTTTAATCCATCTCTTTGGTATTTGTGAATCGAAAGCTCTTCGCATTATCATACGATCGTGGTTTCCTATCATAACATCTGCTTTAGGAAAACTTGCATACCATTTCTGTACATCCTCAATAGCAAGCTCAAGCTCATCACCACCACCCAGCCCATCAGGATCAGTAGTGTGAAAACTAGAGTAATGATTGTCGATAATATCGCCGATAAAAATAGTTTGATTACAATTGTATTTTGCGTAAATGTTTTCACAGAACTCTAAATACCCAGTCAAAGTAAACGGGGCGTGAAGATCACCTATCACTAATATCCGTCTTTCTTTCTTGGTTAAATTTTCGTATGCCGCTCTTTTATTTCCAGAGAGGCGTGGTCTTATTTGGTTAAAACTCATCTTGAAGGTTATCTTTCATGTGTCTGAGCTTTGTTATAAGTTGAGTAATGTCTGTATTTAATTCTTGATATTCTTGATCTATAAGGTTCTCATATATATTGGCTACCGATTCATTCAACTCATTCATAATATGATTGACGTTGCTTATCCTCTTTCGCTCTAATACAGATAACTTCATCTTATTACTGCTCTCTTAACATCATACCCCCCCAGTATTTGTCTATTGTTTTTATAATTCTATATATTTTTCTTGATTGTTTCTTTGCGTTTTCTATCTCTGACTTTGAAGACGTTCGTCCTAAATTACAATATAAATCCGCATCTATTTCTAATAACTTGTCTATCTTTTTTTTATTATTCCAAGATGTAAATCCTGCAATCTTTTCAATATCTTCAATAGTATATGTCATAAACTGTAAACAATCTATTTAAAGTTAAATAATTTTTTCCAAATTTTTGTTTAATACATCATATTTTTGCTTCATGTGATGTGGTTCGTATCCATAATTTTTTTTAGCTAAATGAAAAAAATCGTCATACTCTTTTAATAAAGCATTTTTAATAAACCTTTTTAAGTTGTCGCACTTTTCGTTTAAGTAAATATTTTGCTCTATTAAATCATCTATTGTAAAATATTGATCTTTTGAAGTAGCAGTAGAAAGTTTTTTTGTTAATTCCTCTCTAAGCTCATGATATGGATCTAAATACTCTCTGTCGTTTGTAAACTTTAAATTTTCAAATTGTTGTAATCCGTGCATAACTGTTGCGTGATTTTTATTTACCATTTCGGCTATTTGATTTAAAGAACAAAAAGTAAAATCTTTACACAACCTATAAAATATATATCTTGCGTAAACGTGAGAGCGAACTCGTGTTACTACATCTAAGTTTACTTGAAATTTGTTTTCTACAATTTTTTTTATTATTTGTAAAGACCTAGTGTATTTAGGTCTCATTCTTGATTGTCTTTTTTTGCGTCTCATGTGATTTAATTAAATTTAAATAGTCTAAATATTCGTCGCTATCTGTTATATCAAACTTATAAAAAACAGGATAGCCTTCTCTAATTGTTATAAAATGGACTTTAAAAAACAAAGCCCTTTCTATATTGACCACACCAACCATATAGTTTAAAGGTAGTGTTAAGCCTTCATCAGATATTTTTATAGCAGCGATATCTATTTGTTGAATAATTGTGGCTGCATATTTTTTTGGTAATGATTCGATTTCTTCCAAAAGCTCTACTTCTAATTGATATATAAACTCATCCCCTGTATACTTCTGCGAAAAATCCATAACTTTTTAATTCTTTTATTCTATATTCTTGAAGCTTTGATAGCTTTCCATTCTTTCTTTTAATCTCAAAAAATTTCACTCCTTTATCTTTATGTAGTGCAACTAGATCAGGTATACCATTCTTATTTGTTTGAACAAGTTTTATTACATAAAAACCTTCAGCTTCAAGCTCTTTGATTTTCTTTGACTGAATTTGCTGTTCGGTCATATCACAAAGTTAAGAATTCCTTTTTAAAAATACTTGTGGTATAATCTCGTTTGTTTATTACTGCCTTGTATATTTTATTCTCAATACCGTTATTAGAAAATATCCAGTATAACTTATTTTCTTTTGTATACTTTGTAGTCATTCGATCACGAGACTGCCAGTAACTTGTTGCGCTATAATCTATATTGTAATAAACGAGGCAATCTGCCTCTTTTAAACTTATACCTTCTCGCCCACTTTGAATTTGTAAAGCAATTGATTTAGTTTTTACTTCTTTAAACTCATCTAAATCAGTAGTTAATTTATCTTCAAAAACTTTTTTCAATACATCAAGCTCTGCTTTATATTTGTAAAATATTCCAATTTTTTTATTATGAAAAAATTTTTTAATAAACTCAGCCTTTGATAGATCTAGTATTTGAGTAGCACCGCTTTCAAATTTTATTGTTCCAGAATAGATTTGATGAAGCTTAGTCATTAACTTTATAGGTGTGTCACCTAATATTACCTCATCCTTTCCTTCAACAACTCTATCTTTTCGTAATCTTTTAGCTATATCGTATGTCTGCTCTTGCATTTGAACCTTCAATATTTGTTCAGATGTTTCAACTTTAAAGCCTGCTTGCTTTTGTGAAAAGGAAATCATATATGGTTTCATTTTTTCCATAATCTCTCTCTTTCCGTTCGAGTAATCTCTTACAATCAAACCGTTAAATTTTTTTTCAGTTACATTAATATATTCACGAGCAAACTTATAAAAGCTGGTGTGTTCTCGAAAAGGATTTCCAGGGCACATATAGATCTGATGATATATTTGGCTAAAGTTTTCTGGAGTAGGAGTGCCAGACATTAAAATGACATAAGGTTTTTGTGTGTCTACTAAATTTTTAACCATCTGGCTTCTCTTGCTAGGTTTTTGAAGTTTGCCCATGCAATGAGCTTCGTCTAAAATTAAAAAGTCGCAACGCTTCCTAACTTTATGTAAGCTTTCATAATTAATTATTTCAATATCAAATGCGGGATTTAGTAGATCATAATCTTTTTGAATAAATGATATAGCTTTTTTCTTTGTAACAAAAAGAACTGATGTAGCATTCATGTTTTGACAAATACCTAGTGAGGTTAATGTTTTACCTGTTCTAACCTCCATAGCTAAATAAACAAACTTATGGATGTTCAATATTTTAATTGAACTATTTATTATTGTAGTTTGATAATCTCTAAAACGGAACTTCATTTTCTTCTTCAGTTTGTTTAAATATAATCCATCTACCTGTATGATCTCGCCCCTCTTCTGCAGGTTCTTTATATTTATACATACTATAAGAATGTAACCATTTATAAAAACGCGTTCTGCTTATTGTCATTTTTGCTTTTGGTGCATAGTCTGGGTATTCGTTTATAAATTCAAAATACAATTCATTTTTATATATACGAGTGTTAGGCATAAGTTTGGTGTTCGGCTCTATACCTTTTAATAACCCACACCATTCTATGAAATCGTGTGAAGTTTCAGCAGACAACTGTCTAACTTTTAGATTCACAAACTGTGATTCAATTAAACCTGTTCTTAAGTAAGTTTGCAAACAAGATATCATATAGTTATCAAATTCACACCACTCGTTGTCATCCCAATCTCCAAAAAATAGTTTACCAAACTCGTCTAAAGGGGTGTTTTGTTTATTGTAATGTTGATGAAGCTCTAGTTCCCACTTTCTTCTAGCAAAACTATTACCCGCTCCTCGAATTGCATAATTAGTGGTTATTGCAATCTTTGGACTCTTGCTGAATGGTATCTTTATAGCGTCCTTGTTTTTCTTTTCAAGAGTAAGACCTTCAGTTACTACACTAAACAATCTCTCAAAGTCAAAATATTTTTTTACATCATCAAAACATAGTATCTGGGTGTCGGCTGATACTAATTGATATGCAAAAGACTTTTCAAATGCAAATGACTTTCCGTCTATTGTAACAAGCTTTTTCATGTGCGATAGTGCATTCATAAAAATACCTTTACCTGTTCCGCCCTCTGGATTGTCGGATATAACCTCGTCATTAAGAATAACAGCAGGACAATAAGATAAATTTTTATGTCCGTGCATTAAAAATCCGATAGTCGATTTAAATGATTCAATTCTATCTTGGTCGTCTCCACAAATATTATTAATGAAAGTTTTATAATCTGATCCACTACCTTCACACACCTTAAACATTCTATCTATCACATGGTCTTTCCATACATACCCCCCAAGATCTAAATAATCTATGGTTGTAACCTCGTCTTTAGATATTCTAACAGCACAATTCTTATAATATAAATAAGAAGTGTTTTGCGTATCTGCTATAAAATATATATCAATAGTGCTTAAAAGAGTTAGAAATTCCTCTCTAAATAGCCTAGTTTGGTCTGCAAAGTAATTGTATACTGACACATCTTCATAATGATACAGGCTATCTAAAACAAAATCTTTGATTTCTTTTTCGCTTGTGTGATCAATAAGGTTGTTAGTTACTTTTACAAAAACATAATTCTTACTACCCTCTGGACAATATTTATAAAAACCGTTATCCTCTAAAAACTTTTTAAAGACAATAGGTATAGCTTTGATTACACCTTTGTCACTTTTACTCCAAAATTTTACGCTTTCCTCCTCTGCTTTTTCTAACACGGAGTCTATGACCTCCGTCTCCAATTCCAACTCCTCTAATTGACGACGGATAACTTTTTTTGCCTCTCCCCGTTTTAATCGTTGGGTTATATGATTAATTGTTTCAGTATCCTCGTAATATTTAGTTCCAAAATTTACCGTGTTACTGTAAGCTGAATTTATGGTTGTTTCAATTTCTTTTTTTGTAAAGGTAGATGATGAGTATTGGTTACACACATATTCAGCTAAACCTTTGTTTATTCCATAGTCATTAAATGCCATAGCTAATACATACACATTGTGGTTTCTTTGACCTTCATTCATTGGATAGTTTTTCTGCCACCATTTTACTAATATGTCTACTATTTTATTTTCATCTGATATTTTTATAGTGGGCTTGTCTCTGTAAGTATTCTTTTCTTTGTACTCCTCCTCTGCTAATGTTTCCCAAACAAAAGAGTTCTCATTTATATATATTAACGGATCATAAGACTCATAGCATACTCTGCTTATATTTTTTGTTGTCCTATCAAAGTAATTTGAATTAAATTCTTTTTCTAAAGCATTGAAATATTTGCTGTGATTCTCGGCGTCTGGTGGTATTCTTACTAATACTTTTAAACCATTACCGCTTGGAGAAACAAATATGCTGTGAACATATTTATTTTTTATAAACCTTTCTTTGTCTTGTAATAAATCTTTTTGCTTTGGATAGCCGTCAAAGTCTAAACAAATAATACCGCTATGCTCTATAATTGAAGTGTCTTTTCGTTTGTTAAACTTTCCGCTGAAACATATTGCGGGTAATTTTTTTTTAAGTTCGTTTCTTTTATTCTTATCATCCTCGCCCCTTATTTCAGCAATTAAATCTTTTGAAGTTCCCTCCTTGATTCTTTTTAAAATAACATTTAACTCCCTGTAAAAAGGCGCTTCAGTTTCTTTAATGTTTTGAAATATAGTTATCGTATTCTCCATAAAAAAAAGGAGGTGGCAAACCAATTAATATGAAAAAAAGAAATCCACCTCCCGATTTGATTGTTATTAAATTTTTACACCCAATCGAGTTCTTCTGACTCTTTAGGCGCTTGTGTCGGTTCCCATGTATCTATTTCAGCATAGGGATTTCCGTCCTTTGAGATTTTTAGATCAATGTTAAGCCAACCGCTTTTATGATTGTCTTTCATTGTTGCTGTAAAATCTTTGCAATTTATTGCAAGAGTACCGACTATAAAGTCTGGTCTTCCTGCTTTTTGTTTAAAAATTAATCCGTTTGGAAAAATTTTATCTTCGCTTTTATTTGCCATAATTATATAAATTAAATTAATTATAAAACCCCTGTAATAATTAAGGATTCTATGTCTTCAGTAGGATTATCGCCGTGTAATCTATTATATTCGCTCACAGCTTTTTCTACTTTTGCTTT
>TARA_R100000697_G_scaffold6469_1_pt1 | contig 13258 bp, 11 predicted proteins | sample TARA_R100000697 | Tara Oceans TARA_R100000697 (sample SAMEA2622788) | marine metagenome | biome: marine biome (ENVO:00000447); feature: surface water layer (ENVO:00002042); material: "saline water (ENVO:00002010), including plankton (ENVO:xxxxxxxx)" | depth 5 m
TAAAATACTGTCAATGAACAGTTAAACTAACGTATTGCGATAAAAACTCTTCTATTTCTACACTTTTATCTATATTTTCTTTGACTTGGTGCATTAATAACAGACACTCAGCAGTATTTAGATTTTCATAATGCTCATCCAATATCTCTGTTAGCACATCAATCGTGTCTAAAACATTATCGGTATATGCCACTAAAGCATCAAAGGTTTCATCATCAAAATGTTGGTTGTCAGACAATAAAGCTCGTGCTCTATTGCGGCAAGCCATTGCTATTGCGGCAACTTTTACTATATCGGATAATGTCCTTATGGAATTATACTATTTTTTGTTTACTTTTTGAAATAAAAACATAAAATTTTGCTTTTTTTGTAATTTTGTGTTTTGTTCTTCGCTAATTTTATATGTTTGTTCAAATTTGTTAAAAAAACTGTTGTCTGTGGATACTTTTGCCTGTTTCATAGACGCACTTGAGTAAAGAGCCGGTACTAAAACCGCGATTGCAGCAAAAATAACTAAAAAATTCTTCAAAACTTCTCACCTCTCTGTATTTATAATATGAAAAAAATTATTTTGTTACTGATTTTTTCAACATTAAATAGTTGTATGATTAGCTCAAGACACAAGAAAAATGTCTTTTTTAAAGGCACTTTTCTAAAAATTGAGAAAAAAATAAGTTTAACTGCTTGCCACCCCTTAAAACCAAGTCAGTGTATGACGAAAAATTTTGAATCAAGTGCATCTTCGTTTCTTATTATGCACCACAAAAAGAAATCTTATCTAATGACTGCTGCTCACGTCTGTCATAATGACTATGGAAAGCTGGTTTACTTTCCCGGTTTTAAAGCACAGCAAGAATTCTATGGTCTAACCTTAAAAATGAAAAAACATTACTACAAAATTGAGGCAATGGACTTTGAATCTGATTTATGCATTGTTTCTACAGATAGGTTTGAAGGTATACCATACAAAATAGCTAAAAAACTACCAGAAATAGGAGAGCAAGTATACAATATTGCTGCGCCAGCGGGCATCTTTGAAGAAAATTTAGTTCCCTTGTTCAAAGGAATGTATTCTGGCGGTGCGCACGATAGAAAAGTTTACACTCTACCCGCAACTGGAGGTTCATCTGGATCACCAGTATTAAACCACAAAGGTCAGGTTGTTGGTGTGGTGAGTGCGGTAACAAAAAATTTTAAAAATATTGTAATTTCACCAACTTTAAAACAAATTAAAAATATCATTAAAACTATAAATAAATAAACTATTTACTCTGGTTGTGGTATTATGAATCCAGTGAAAGAAATTAAGCATAAAGACGATAATCCAAATCAGTCATCAATGGCAGTTTTATTAGATCCAAAAGACCGCATTCTAATATTAAAACGTCCTGCCGATTTGAAGTCTGACAGCTTTCCAAACAAGTGGTGTATACCGGGAGGCAAAGCTCTTGTTGGAGAAACACCACTTAACAATGTTATACGAGAAGTTTTAGAGGAAACCGGGATTGAACTTAAACCCGGTTCAACAAACTATTTATTAAATAAGCAAGAAGGGGACAAAAACTATTTCTTTTTTATGGCTCGTGTAAATCAGGAACCAAAGATGATGAACGTGCTGGATGAACACGAAGAGTTTAAGTGGATCAGAGCAGATGAAATTGAAAAGTATGATATGATCAAAGATACACACGACATAATCAAGCTGGCTCTACGGAAAGGATTATAATGAAACTAACCATTGCAAAAGACGAACTACAATTTGGACACAAGCAAACTCTTAACAAAGATTTTTGGAAAGATGAGAAGCTTGATGCCGAGGTACGTTTGGCGATAATGGCGATTGTTAAAAACTTTTTAAAAACAACAAATTTAGAAATGACTGCTGATGAAATCGATGAAATTGAATTCACAGGCAGTTTAGCAAATTACAACTATAGCAAATACAGCGATGTTGATATTCATTTGTTGTTTGATTTTTCAAAAATTGGTGATGATCCTGAATTTATGAGAGATTATCTCACAACCAAAGCAATCAACTGGAACAATAGACATAATGTTACTATTTTTGGACATGAGGTTGAATTATATATCACAGATGCTGGTTCTGATCACCACTCAACTGGTGTTTACAGTGTAAAAGATGATAAGTGGCTTGTTAAACCTGTTCGCGATACTAAATTATCCGCCGAACTTAATCTTAACAAGGTTAAAGATAAAGCTGACAAGATTTCTAAAGAGATAGATATGTTGGTTTCTGTAGAGGGTGACCTATCTTTAGAAACAATTGAAGGCTTAAAAAATAAAATCAAAAAGATGAGAGTTGCTGACTTGAAACTGGTGGTGAGTTCTCTATTGAAAACTTGGCTTTTAAGCTGCTTAGAAGGCGCGGAGAGCTAAGTACTCTCTATGCCCTTATGAACCAAGCGCAGGACGCAGAACTCTCGTTAGACGAGGATGTGGAGTGGTGGAAAAAGCGCCGCAAGTTGGACAATAAAAACTATCTTGAGCTTATAGGGCATGTTCGCGGAGCGAAAAAAAATAAGAGTGGCACTCCATATATATTAGAACCTCACAAAAAATTGCCGATGAGTGCCCCTCCCGGCGTTGCAGAATCTATTTTAAAAGAATACACAGATGAAGAAGAAGAAAAGTTTGAACAAATTAAACAAAAAATAGATGGCGGTGCGACTTTTGAGTTAGACTTAAAGTCTCGTTCTTTTGGACAATTTAAATGTTTAACACAGCACACATATGAAGTCAAAAAAGAAGGGCAAAATTATAGATTTAAATTAAAATCTAACATAGAAGATGTTCTAACACCAATAGCTAAAAAATTAAAAGATGTGGGTCGCATCGATCCAAATTCACGGTGTGTTTATCATAATGGAGACAAACTTTTAAATTTAGATAATTTGAAACAAATTATATTATCTGAGTTACAGCAAAGAAATGTTCTTGGTGAGTTTGGTATAGTAGGCAAGCCAGTACCACCTCAGATAGAGCCATCTCCCATGCCTCCAATACCTCTCGAACCAAAAGAAACCCCAAAAGAACCCAGCTTGGAGCCAGAAGACTCTAAAGTTGATGACGTTGAAGTCCAAGATGATAAAGAAAAAATTGTTAAAATACAAGTTGCCCCAGTAAGAACAATTACTGTTAAGTGCGATAAAAATTCATTAGCAAAACTTAAAGGTGGAAATACTCCTAAATCAATTGCATATATTGTTTGCAAACAGGGTCTTGATTATTCAATAAATAAGAAAAGAAAGTCACGAAGGAATGTAACAATTGATCAAGATTGGAAAACAAAAAATTTAATAAGAGTTAAGTTGGGCGACAAAACTGTTCGTTTCAATAAACAGTTTGCAAAAAAACTTCAAGATGCCTATCAAGAGGCAATAACTGAATCTGGACTTGAAGACTTTGGTTTTAAGCCAGTAGCTTATACCGCAAGAAGAATTGGATCAAAACCAACCGACCCTCTTTCCACACACGCCCTTGGAATTGGTATTGATTTTTATGTTCCAGCCAAAACATTCTCAAACAAGTTGGCTTATTGGAAAGAAACACAGTTTGCAATGGGAATGGGAAATAGAGATTATGACGACATCGCAAAAGAAAATAAACTTGAAGTTACGGAAGAAATGAAGGAAAAAATTCTAAACTTTAGAGAAAAATATAAGAAGTTTGTTGCTGCTATGAAAAGAAATGGATTTAGAGCAGGTGCTGATTTTACAAGAGATAGTAAGTTTGGTGACCCATCACACTTTGAGGTTAGTATTGAAAAACTATTAAACTAGTTAATTAAAGGTAAATTAATATGTACACAATTAAAAATTTAGCAGATAAAACTTTAAAAAAAGAACTCCTTGAAGAGTTTTTAAATTTTGTGAATATGGAGCTTGAAATTAATAAGCCATATTCTGTATATTTTGTGAATGATGAGATTAATGCTTCTGAAGCGCTTGGCAAGACTGCCATGTATAACCCCTCCACAAATTCAGTATATGTTTATGTGACCAACAGACACCCCAAGGATATTCTAAGATCCATAGCTCATGAATTAATGCATCATAAACAAAATTGTGATGGTCGTTTAGATAAAACTGATGAAGAAGGTTCTGACAATCTTATGGAACTTGAGGCTGAGGCTCAAATGGCTGGCTTGTTAGTAAGAATGTTTGAGGACGGCAGAAAAAAGTTGAATGAAGATGCCCTGCCGTTTGGGTATGCAACTGAAGAAGAGAGCAAAAGAATAAAAAAAGTTATAAAAGATAAGCTTGTATCTTATGGATTTAATCCAAATACGGATCCATTTGGTGAAAAAATTAACACTTTTAATAAATTATCCTTAAGAGATTTAAGGGCTATAACAAGATATAATGAAGACCCACAGGAAATAAAAAAACAGGCTCGCGTTCGTTCAATTCTTGGAGTAAATTATTTTTATAAAAAAATTACTTCTCACAAAAATATAGCAAATGGAGTCATGGCAATTCTTCAAGATTTTTCTAAAATTAAAAATGCCACTGTTTCAAACATTGATACACCATCTAAGGCGTTGAAAACTGCTGCAAGAAGAATTTATTACTTTTTTGATCCACCACAGGGAGTGGTGCCGGGATACAAAAAACAATTTCCTCAATATGCACATAAACATGTTGAACAATTATTACAACGACTTCGTGACAATTATTTTAACAAGGCGATGGAGATTATTTCAAGACACGCATCTTCTGCCGATGCTATAAATTCCGCAATTACTGGAATTGAACAAAGTATTGGCGATTGGGGCAGTAGAACAGTAAATTGGTGGAAAGATGCATCTTTTACTGAGAAGAAAAGATGGGTTTTGATGGCGATAGGAATGATGCCCCCCGAAATAGCTGCTACTGCTGTGGGCGGCTCAGTTTCTCTCATAGGAACTCCTGCTGCTGGTGCAGCAGCGGGATCATTAGCAGCTATCGTTCCAGTCGCATCAGATGCTGCTGCGGGTGTTTCTTATTTTACTGAAGAACCAAAAGATCCATTAATGGGTGCTCTCTGTTTGTTTTCCGCTGGATTGTCTTCATTCGATGCAGCCAAAGCGTCTCGCATGTCTCAAATGCTAAAAGCTGGAAATAAAACTTTAGCTCGTATTGAAATGATCAATATTTTAAATACGAATCCCGCTTATCTTAATAAAACTTTACAGTCTTTAGATAAGGCGGCTAAAAGTCTTGAAAAATATAACTTGCCAACTCTTGCTCGACCTTTTAAATCGGGCGCTCAGTACATAAGGCAGCTTTCCGAAGCAGCAAAAATTTCAGATGATTTAGTTGGCACTTGGACTCGTGTTGAGAGAGGGCAGGCTCCTGAATGGGTTAATACAGGAGTCGCAACAAAAGGAGCTATCGAGACAATTGAAAAAACAACCGGCAGAGAGGTTAAAGATTCAGTAATATTAAATTACAGAAAAATGACTGGTCGTACATCGGGCGCTCAACAAATTGGTAGAACAACCCCAGAAGAGATTTTGGATGTTTTTTCCTCTGCTGAAAATTCTACATTTGAGGGAGGTTATTCTCTTTTCTCAAAAGATTTTGTTGAAGAGATTGTTGAGCAGGCACCCGAGGCTTCCAAGAGACTTGACAGTGCTTATAATCCTTATGCTGCCGAATACGCTGCCGACCGCGCAATTTTAGAAAAATACGATGCCTTGAGCAATATCGCATACGAGGCTAAGTACGGTGGGAAATTTTTAGATGATATGGTATTACCATCTATAGATTTGAATAGATTGGGATTAGAGAACTTTGATCAGATATTGTCAATTCTTAATTCTAAATTTTCAGCTAATAAAAGACCATACGATCTTTTATTTAATAGACTAAGAAAATTGACTGAATTTAAAGTTTCAAGGCAAGAACTTGAAGAAATTGTATTAAAATATTTTAAAGAAGAGTCTGATGATATATCTGGTGAAGTTAGATATGTATCAATTCCGGGTACATCATCAGAAGATGCATTTAATAAGATTTCAGAAGAAATTGTTAATTTATCTAAAACAAGGAACGAAGCAGAATTTTTAAGAAGGATTGCAACAGCAGGAACAGCAACTGTTTCAAGAGGCGGCAGAGTAATACCAATCGGTCCCTCTGTCAAAGAAGGGGTTGATTTTGCCTATAACGAGGCTGCACGCGATATTGCTTTAACCCCCGGTTTTAGACAAAGACTCACAGATCGTGTTTTAGACAAAATTGAGAAAGAAGGCAAGGATATAAGAGTTTTAAAGAAACAAGATTTAGAAGATATAAACGAAGAAAGTGCCAATGAACTTCTTAAACAGATTGTACCAACTTCACAGACTTATAAAAAATATTTAAAAACTTATGATTCTGGGCTTGTAAAATTTAAAGATAGAGTGGGCTCTGTAAAAGAAAAATTAGGGAACTTAATTGGAATTACTGGCTCAGTTATCCGATTTAACTTTTTGCCGTTTGGTAAAAGACAAACTTTTACAGATTTAAAAACAATGGTTAAAGCTGGTGGTAAAAGTAGGGTTGCAGCAGCAGCAAGGCTTGCAACCTCTGCCGCAAGAACAGGAATCACTATTATGAAAATCAAGACAATTCTTGATCAAGCTAAAGCAATATACGGCAAGGGTGGTCTTCAAAGCGATGTATATAAGGTTGCAAAAGGTTTAAATCCTGATGAAGAACCCGGTGCAATATCTCTTTTATGGACTGCGACAATGATAAAAACTGTTGAAGCTACAGAAGAAGTTAAGAAATACTTTCAAGATAAATTTGAAGTTGATGTAGATGAAGTAAAGAAAGAAATTCCTAAAAATGTAGAACGAAAATTGATTGAAGTTGGCGTTGGGGCACCATTAGAAAAAGAAAAGCCTGAACCTAAAAAGGACGATAAGAAAAAGCCTAAAAAACCAGATCCAAAACAAAAGAAAGCTGAAAAAGAAATAAAAGAACAAGAGAAAAAAGCTAAAAAACAAATTCCAAAGATGAAAAAGAAAACTGGCAGCAAGGGAGTTCCGGCACCAGTTAAAAAGGCTGCTGCCGCAGCATCTAAAAAAGCTGCGCCAAAACCAGAGCCAACAACACGAAAGCCGGGAGAAGCTGGTGGCACAAAAGCAGGTGCTGCTGATGAACGCGGAGGTAGTGGAGAGGACAAAGGTGCAGGAGGTCTTCAGTATAATCAAAATGCAATTTCACAATTCATTTTCGCAAGAAACGAGGATCCCGAACTGAAATTAAAAGATTTAATGGCAAATTCAGGCTTAAGAGCGTTGGGAGAAGAATTAGCAGAAAAAATTATTGCCATTTATAATGCGGCACCATCAGTTGAATTTGACGATATTTATGATAAAACAGAAGACCCCGCACTTGTTTTTGTTGCAGCCCCAACGGGAGATGAAAGACCAGTTGAAGTAAGAGAACTACTCAATTTTTTTAGAGCTAACAAATTAAATGACTTAGACGATGAAGACAAGAAAGAACTAATGAAGTTATTAAATAATTTAGAAAAACATTATAAGAGAAAACAAACTAAAAAAGAGTCAATATCTATCTCTGATTACCGCGAAAAACTATTAGAAGAAAGATTGGAAAAACTTACAATAGGATTGATTAAATGAGTGCAGCCGCTAAATATGGTTCAGATAATATAAGTTTATGGACACCATCAGCCACTGGAAGTAATTCCTTAAGTTCCGACATTGTTGCTTGGATTGATTGTGAAGATACTGATGAAATGACCACTGTAGTGGATGATGGACATAGTTATGTCACAATCATAAAAGACAAAGTTAATGATATTAGTTTTGGTGCCCCGAATGGCTACCAACGTCCAAGATTTTCTAATGCTACAGATTCTTTATTAATTAACAACAGAAATACTTTACATTTCTGGGAAGCCAGCTTACAACACACGCCAGACACAGCATTGACTGCTTCTGAAGATGCGTTTGATGGTCACTTGGCAGAATTGAATGACCCCAGATATGCGTTTTTCGTTTATAAACCAATAGACTATTATGGTGACGCCAACCTACTTTACCAATATGGCGATAGTGCCCATGACAGGGCTTATGGTTTAGCCATGTGGGTCACCGGATCAGGGACTCTCACAAACACTAGTCATTATTATTATATGGCATCTTACGGCACCGGTAAGAGATATTACCCAGATGAAGATGATACGAATAGCAAGTATTACAATAAGGGTGGTGTAACCAATCTTGTTTACCACCAACATTCTGGTACTAGCGGATATCTAAGTCACGATGGTAATCAGACTACGGCGAGTTATTCTTCAACGACTTTAATTACAAATAACTTTGATCGGGATATGCAATTTTGGATTGGTGAAGAAATTGGTGGTGGTGGACGCGGCATAGAGTTCCTCTTAGCTGAAATGATTATGATTACTGGTAGTGGGCTCTCTGACGCAGACCGTCAAAGAGTTGAGGGATATTTAGCCCATAAGTGGGGATTAACTGGAGATTTAGCCGGTGATCATCCTTATAAAAGCAGCGCACCAACAAATGGATTAAGTGCTGGTGGCGATGGACCAGTTTTCGGAAATGATATTGGTAGAAAATATTCAATTGAACCCGGCAATGGCGCACGCGGTGGACCCGTTCTTAAAAGATTTGAAAACATAAATTGCAATTATGGTAAGAAAGATGGTATTGAACAAGTTCCTTTTGCATTGCAGCAACCGGGACCGTTCTCTTTAAAAAGACGAGCAACTGCTTACCAAGTCACACGCGGAGATAAAAAATGAGCAAACTCTTAAATGAAGGCGGCAATATTTTCAAAGGTGATGAAGGTGGATCAGAAACTATTCGTATTAAGCGCGATGACGTTGATCCTACGCTAAAGTGGCTGGAGGAAGAAGTTTTAAATTTTGATGATGATAAAAAACTTAATCTTGTTAATCATAAATTGGGAACAACAGGTGAAAAAGAAACATCTGGTGATTTGGACATCGCCATTGATGAGAAAAAAGTCTCAAAAGATGAATTAATAAATAAGTTGGTAATATGGTTAGAAAAAAACCATCCAGACTACAATTATCGTGATTGGATTCATAAAACAGGTGTATCAGTTCACTTCAAAACCCCAATTAAGACAAAAGAGGGGGGCGATGAATTTAATGGTTATGTTCAGACAGACCTTATGTTCGGCAATCCAGATTTCATGCTTTGGGCAGTCAAAGGTGAGATGGGACCAAGCGAGTATCGTGGTGGTGACAGACAGAACTTGATCAATGCCATTGCAACGCAGCGTGGGTATGCTTGGAGCGCCTTCTTTGGTTTAAAGGATAGAGAGACCGGGGAAAGAACAAACGACCCTCAGACAGTCGTAGATCGCGTTTTAGGGACAGGTCACAAACCAGAAGATTTTGATAGTATTTATACCCTGTTTGATATTCTTGCTGATAAAGAAAAATATCCTGACGATGTTTATGAGGCAATTCGTGAAAAGGCAGGTTTTGATTTCCCTCATCGTGATAAAGAAGATAAATCATTAGACGAAGCAAAAAAGGATAGTCCTCGTATTCAACACGCTGAAGATTTAATTTTCTTTGAGGGTAGTGAAGGCGCTATTCGTGCTCTTGACGCTCTTGAGAAGATGAATAATCCAGAAGGTCGTCCAGAGATAACCTTAAAGTGGGACGGCTCACCAGCGGTTTATTTTGGTCGTGATAAAGAAGGCAATTTTATTTTTACAGACAAAGGCGGTTTTGTAGCAAAGGGTGATAAAGGCAGAGCTAATTCAAAAGAAGAAATTGATGCAATGTATCGCGCTCGTTCAGGACGCGCAGCAAAAAAATCTGATATGACTTCTGAAGAAATATACCAACAAAAATATTCAAAAATTTCTCCTATGATGCAAAAAGCATTTGAGTTAGTAGAAAAGTCACTTGACTCTACATATAGAGGATACTTCTTTGGTGAGGTTCTTTACTTTGACAAACCAGCAGTTGAGGACGGCAAGTTTGTTTTCAAGCCAAATATGGTAAAGTATAAAGTTGCAACCGATTCAGAAATGGGTAAAAAGATTGCAAAATCTGATGTAGGTATTGTTGTGCATTCTGAAAAAGATGTTAATGAGAAACCAATTCTTGGTAAACTTAACCTTAAACCTCTGTCATCACCAGACCCACGCGTTATTTTCTTTGGTAAGACATTTATTGAGAAACCAGTTAGTGTTGATGATACAGAGGTTGCTGAAATAAAACAGATCGTTTCTGCAAATTCTCAAGCAATTGATGGATTCTTCAACGCTGAAAAATTACGCAAGTTTAAAATTTCTGATTTACCAAACTTATTCTATGGATACTTAAACAGTAAAGTTGACACAGGCTTAGAAAGCTTGGGTGAAGACTTTAATGATTGGCTTGTCAGCAAAGGCAGTGTCTCAGATGGCAAAAAACTAAACGTAAAGAATTACATTTCTGAAAATCTGGAAACATACACCTTGGTTTGGGATGTTGTCACCAGAATAATGCAGATTAAAGACGACATTATTAGAAGCATTGACACTCAAGGAGGCTTGCCGTTTAGTCAATCCCTCGGCGGTGAAGAAGTTGGTGAGGGTTATGTTCTATCTGACGATGGCAAATTAATCAAATTGGTTGATAGATCCAAATTTACAAGAGCAAATCGTGCCGCCGTAAGAGAGCAAAATGAACTTGATCCTGATTATGAAGATGATTTAGAAGCTCAAATTGCTGACATTGAAGACGTTGAAACACACGTCTTTATTCCCGGCGGCTTTAAACCTCCTCATAAGGGACATCTTTCACTACTTCTTCAAGCAATTCAGAAGTACCCTGATGCGATTGTTCATATTACAAGTGGTCCAACAAAGCGTGCAGCAGGTGATTTAGAAATTAGTGCTGAACAAGCAAAGCAAGTTTGGGAAAAATACATTGAAAAATATGGCATTAATAATGAAGTAAAACTTGATTATTTTGATCGTTTTAAGACGAATAGAAAGAAAGAAGATGGTTCTGTAATAACTTCATCAAGTCCATTCTTAAGAATTGGTCTTAGAATGGAAAATGATATTGAAAACATTAACCCAAATTCAAAGATTGTTGCTGTCTCTTCAGAAGATGAGCATATTAATTTTGTAAAGAATGCAGCAACTTATTTAAATAATAAGAAAAAAAATCCAAAGAATTTCACTTTTGAACCATTAAAAGCAGAAAAAATTGAAGTTGAACCCGGTGTTAAATTTTCTGCTACTCAAATGAGAAAGGCGATTAGCGAAGGCGACTTTGATACATTTAAGGCTTTTATGCCAGAAAAACTTTCTGATGATGAAACAAAAGAAATATTTGAAATGCTTGGGGGCGTTATGGGTGAAGCATCCGTCGCTGCAAATGTTGCGGGCTACCCACTCCCTTTTACTTCGGGTAAAAAGAGGTGCGAACAAACTATTTATAAGGAACAATTACGTCAAGTAATAAGACATCTTGTTAATAAAGAGAGAAACAATATGCTAAATGAAGAAAAACAATTAAGAGAACTTATCCGACAAATCATTAAGGAACAGGATACGCCAACAAAATCAACTGGATTAAATAAATTAATTCAAGCGTTGAAAATTATTCTACCAACAGTAGAAAGTGGATATAAATCTTTAACCACTGATAAAGAACAGAGAGACTCTTTCAAGCAACATTATCTCAAAGCTATTATTGACACTCTTTCTCCACAGGATGCAATCAGAGCGGCGTCTGGTGGTGAATCTGTTGGTATGCTTGGTGGCTCTGCCCTTGAAGAACAGGATCAAATTGAAGTAACTGTAACTGATGAGGAAACACCAGAAGCTGATCTCAGTGCTGAAATTGAAGATGAGGAGCTTGGTGACGATGCTCAAATCACAAAAGATGCTGGTGTTACACTCAAAGATATTGAAGGTAAGAAAACTGATATTCCAATCCCACAAATTCCCGGTTTAGATGAGACTGGTAGAGATGAATCAGTAGATGTCTACAAAAAGACTGTTGATGCAGTAACAAGAAACTACAGAACTCTACATAACGAAAGCGATAGAAAAGAATTTAAAGAGTATCTTGTAACAAATCTTTTACTATACTTTGATAAATTTGAAAATGATATTGCCCCTGAATTAGAACCTGTTACTACACCTGAGTATGAAAAACAAACAGCAGATAAAGCTCAGTTTACTGCTAAAGGTGAAGAGACAGTATCTGAAGAAATAAAGAAAGCAGTAAAAGAGACTTTAAAAAATAGTCTATTTCAATGAAGAAAGATCCTAAGAAGAATTATTCTATAAGTAAGAAGTTAAAATTAGAAAATAAGATAGATGAAGATTTTGAAGTTAGATTAAGTAATCTTACCTTAGAAGATATTATAGCCCTTAAATTAGAGTTGTCAAGCAAAACTTTCAAAGGTAAATTCTATGGACTTCAGTTGTATAAATATATTCAAGACATTGCAAGAAATGCAGTTGTTAAGTTTGCCATAGCAGCTACAAACTCTAAGATCAAAGCTTCTTATATTTTAGGTATATCGTACAAACAACTTAAATATATTCAGAAAGGTTATGAATTGGAGGACTACTTTGACACAACACACTTAACAGATAAACCTTATGATGATACAATCTGATTATGAAGATTTCAGAGTTAGTAGTTGGAGAATTCTACATTATCAAACCTACTACTAAGAAACAAGTAATAGTAAAAAAAGATAGATTAACATTAGGAGGTTTTTCTCCTGTGTTTCAAGAAAATTTAGATTATAAACAATCTCTTTTCATTTATGCTGGTCAGGAAACAGAGAAGGTAGTTAAAAAGGTTGACAGTAAGAGAAAAGAAGTTTATACTTATAAACCACACATTATGTTGTGTGTAAAGACTGGTGAAAAATTTAAAGTAGCTGGTTATTATATTCAGACATATTTTATTAAGCCAAAGAAATAGGAGGTTACTATGGAGGCAAATCCATTATTTGGACGACCGTGGAAGATTGCAGGTCGTTTTGAAACTTTTGAGGGTGCGGATAGAAAAAGAAAGCAGCTTTCCTCAGAAAAAAATTTACAAGTTAAAGTTAAAAAGCAGTTGAAGGGTTATGTGGTAAAAACCAGATCAACTAACACTGAAGAACCAAAGCGGCTTAGTCGCAAGAAGCAACGCAAGGAGAAGATGAATGATCGCTGATGTCGTTGTTGGACTTCAATATGGTGATGAGGGTAAAGGAAAAGTAACTCACCACCTA
>TARA_R100000697_G_scaffold8719_1_pt1 | contig 13218 bp, 17 predicted proteins | sample TARA_R100000697 | Tara Oceans TARA_R100000697 (sample SAMEA2622788) | marine metagenome | biome: marine biome (ENVO:00000447); feature: surface water layer (ENVO:00002042); material: "saline water (ENVO:00002010), including plankton (ENVO:xxxxxxxx)" | depth 5 m
TCTTTATTTAAACAATCATCTGAACCATCAAAATTAATACAAGCCCTACTACCTTGTGTTAATAAAGAACCAGAGCTTACAATCTTAGGTTGTTTCCCTGTATCTATTTGAACAGCATCATTACCATTATCTGATTGATCATACCAAGTTTCAACAAAGCCATTACCTAATATTTTAAAATTAGAAACAGTAAAGTTTGAAGGAACGTCACCTTCAGTAAAACCAATACCTACATAATTTTGATTAGCTGTAAGTGTAGCTGTGTAAGAGCCAGAACTTGAATAACTTATAACATTTGAAGCTGTGCCACTACCAGTTAGATTAGTTCTAAGAGAAATGGATGGAGAACCATTTGTAATACTTATATCAAAAGAAACAGATATTTCAGTTCCACTAGTTCCATCTGGCAAATCTGATATCGCAAACCCTGTTGAACCTGTGTTAGACGCAGTAAATCCGCTAGTAGAAGCATTACTAAAGGACTCATACCCTGTGTTAGCAAACACTCCGTTTGTATTAACATAATCAACTAAAGCTCCTGAGTTTATTTGAGATACTGTAAAATCTTCTTCTCCACTGCCTTGTCTGCGAACACGAACTGCCAAGGGGTCACCGCCAGTAAGACTACGGAGACTATACGCAACGGCAGGAGTAGCTATTGAAGTAATAGTTTCTCCTATTTGGTTCAGCCGTCTCTGCCGACCCAGGGCTGAATCGAGGCTAATGTGCATACTAAACTAGGTGAAAAGCTGCTAGTCCAGATGAATCCACGGTTCCTGCAGTGAACTCTCCGTACAGAATTGTTCCAGCGCCAAATGCTGTATTGAGGTTTGCTACGTTCGTTACGTTGTTAGCGGCCATACTAGAAAGCGTCGTATCCTTTAGGATTTGTATAGCGCCGTACGTACCAGCAGGAGCCGAACCGTTAGTTACAATTACGGATCCAGCAGAACTGAACTCTAATGCGTTGTTTCTTGATCTTGCCATTTCGTTATTATATCAGGTTATTTTGATCTATTTTCTCCTTTGCCTGGATAAATGCGTGCTTATCCTGCTAAGAGTATTTGTACTATTTATATTGTTTAATTTTTCTAATTCAATCTCCAGGTATTTCTCAGCTACAATGCTTTCGGTTTGAGCTAATTCTACCTTGCCTTGCATGGTAAGAAAGTCAGCATAAGCAGCATGCGCTATATAATTAAAGAACTCTTCAGGCACTTCAACTGTGCTTGTTGTGAAACTAGAAGTTACTCCAAACGTACTGAACGGCTTTTTATAGGTTACGAACGCTTTCTGTTGCTCTGAGTTTCCTAAATTTTTTATGTGAGCTCCATCTTCATCTGCGTAAAAATCATATTCAAAAGCGGACCTATCAAGAAACGGTTGAGTTTTATGTATTCTAATGAAGTCTCCTATTTGATCCCTGCCTATATCATCACTAGAAGTAGCTGATTCAATATAAGGTATAAATTGACCTTTAAAAATTGGTCCAGGAGCAGCATTTACATCACTTCCTAATGTCCATACTTCAACGTCTGCAGGGGATTCTTTTTTTTCTAGATCCGCCTCAGTTAATCTTGCAGTTCCAGTATTCGAAACAACAAAAGTTCCATCTGCATTTTTTGTAACAGTAGCAGAAGTTGCTACAACCCATGCTGGAGTTGTGTTTTTATAAATAATGCTACCTACAATACTGTTATGACTTTCATTAGCAGTTGATTTATAGAATGCATTTGTATTTGGTTGCACTCCAGTGCCTGTAACAGAGCCCAGAAAATAATACACTCCATTTACATCATGCCCTCCGCTAACTGATGCATCTTCTATTGCAAGAGAAGCTATTCTTCTTGGCTCTCCGTACACCATGTACCTGGGCCAAATTGGACTTTTCCTGAATGCCTCAAAAAACCTACGATCAATAAAAGTAGACAATTGAGTTTGCTCATCTGCAGTTAGAGCAGTTGCGCCAATTAAGTGCGTGCTAAGTGCGAATAAATCCTTGTATTGTCTGGTTTGCATTATGCCTTGTTAGCGCTTAGTTCTGGGAACTTCTTATTGTAGTACTTGATGAATTCTTTTGAATGCACGGTTTCATGTCCGTACTTTTTGGTTAATCTAAAAAAGTCCCTAGCTGGTATTGTAGCTACGCACTTACCGAGCGAAGGATGCGTTTTGCCCCTTTGCTGATTTGCTTCTTTCGCGGCTATATCAGTTCTTTTCTTTTCTAGAGCAACCTCTCGTTGATATCCAGTCTGTATCTCACGCATGAATGCACGATTTACTTCTCCGTCTGAATACCTTGGAAGGTTTGGAATGATTATATCCATAAAAAAGGTGGGGGGCCGAAGCCCCCCGACCAGAATTAATTAGTTCAAATCGCAGATTTCAAACTTTAGTTTGATTTCACCTGCTGTTAACTCGTTGAGCGAATAAGGCGCATCATTATCAGTATCAGGACTGAATAGGATGTCAATGGTGTCGGCAGTAGTATAGACTTTGCCGTTTTCATTGTCCAATAATGAACCAGTATTAGCTACATATGTGATTTCACTTGCATCAGTATGGATGTCAGCAGCGGTTAGGAAACCATTTGCGGCATCTCCATCTCCAACCGTAATCGTTAGATCATCACCAGAACCACTGTCGTTAAAAGCAGTGACTAATTTAGCGGACACCTTTGTTACAAGAGAACCAGCAGGGATAGCGTATGTGAATGTTTTAGTTGCGCGGTCAGCAAGAGTACCAGCGTTAGCGACAGAGAAGTCATCAAAAGTAATGACTAATTCATCGGTAAAACCCCCAGGGTTTTCATTTATAGTTAATTTTGGCATATTATTATTTTCCTCGGGTTAGGGTTAAGCAATTGTAGTAATCTTACCGTGAGCTTGCGGATGATACACCAAAGATGTAAGTGCGCAATCAACAAATCCTCTTTCACCAGCTCCAAGATTTGGAAGGCGAGTGCTTCCCATTGGAATTAGCTCAGAGATACCGAAGTACTCAGGGTTGATGAGATATCCTGTGTCCTTGTTGCTTGTGTCAGGAGCGCAATCAGGATTCATGTTGACGATGGAAACCATGCCATGATCACTTTGGTATATTTCAACCGAAAGAATGATTTCAGCTTCGTTACCAGCGTAGCTAACGCGACGAACACCAGCTTCTGTACCGTCTGCCTTGTCAGCGCCAAAACGAGCGAAGTCACTGATCTTACGACGAAGAGCAGTATCAGCAATGAGAGTTAAGCTCTCAGTTGTACCAGTCTCGCGGTAGATACCAGTTATAAGATTATTAAGAACTGATTCAGTGAAAGGACCAGTGCCGTGAATTGAATCACCACCAGTGCGGAAATCAGAAGGAACAGGGTTGACAGATTGTGCTCCAGTTTGAAGCCATTTGCCAAGACCACGAAGTTTGTAAGGAGTACCAGCTCCGTCCTCTGATGACATTTCGTTGTCAGAGATGATAGTAGCTTCTACGTTACGTTTTAGTTCGCGGATTGCCTTAGCTTCAGCTTGAGCAACTTTAGCAGGACCAACTGAGTCAACAGCTTCTTGAAGATCAGATACAAGGTAATCCTTGCGGAACTTCTGAATGTAGTTGCCAAGACGAGCGCGTTTTGAGAACTTGTCTGTGAATGTAGTAATATCGGATCCTTCCGAAATACCTTCAGTGCTTACGTCAGCAAGAGTATCAACAGTCCATTCAACGAAAGTGCTGTTTGCTTTTTGCTTAGAAGCGGATGATAGAACAGGAGTTTCTTCTGGAGCCAAAATTGTCAAGACATCAGTGAGGTCTTCGCGATTGGATACAGACGAACCCTGACTAGTTACACCAGCAGGTGCAGGTGAGAATGTATTAGATATTGACATTGTATTATATTATTGAGATAGTTGAAGTGTTCGAAGTCGAATGAAGTCGTTTTTCTTTCCACTTTTAAAAAATTGATTGGATGCATTCTGTAAGTTCTTTACAGCAGCAGGCGTTTTCTTTTCGGATTTAGCCGATGCAGGAGTGCTAGAAGGAGGAACAAGTCTACCTGCCCTGGGTTCATCTTTTACTAACTTTCTTCCGTACATGCTGTTTGCTGCATGCGCAAGAAGATAAGGTAATTGAGCTGAAACCTCTGGGTCGAACTTATCAAGTCCTTTTAAGCGCTCATCGTTGAGCATATCCTTGTACTTGGTATTTACCTCATTGTCATCTTGCATCCACTTGAACTCCTTCTTTGCTTTAGCAAGAAGGTTCTCTCCTGATTCTTTTGCATTTTGAATGCGTTGAATCTTTTGAGCTTGTGCAGGGATGAATTTCTTTTCGGCCTTCCTAGCATTTTGAAGATGCTTTCTTACTTCGGACTTGGTCATTTCTTTTCCCTCGACCTCCGTAATTACGTCATCAGCTGAGTAGCCATCACCGTTGAATATAAGATCCTCTGCCCATTCAATTACATCTTCCACTTCCTTTGCAACCTTTTGCAATTCCTCGATATTTTCTAAGTGGCTATATGGGTTGTCTGAATCTTTTACTTCAGGCGTGACTTGGCTCTTGGCTTGCGCCTTGAGCTTTTCTAATTCAGCTTCTGCTGCTTTGCGCTTTGCTGTTAATTCACCGAATCTGGCTACTGCACGGCTACCGAGTTTTTCGGAGAGCTCACGCAAGTCATCTTCGGATAAATCATCCAATTCAATCTGAGAAAGAACATCGTCAGAAGTCTCCTCTTCGGTTGATTCCGATTGCTCGGACTCCTCCTCTGTGGTTTCTTCTGCGGAATCCTCGTTAATGTCATTCTCCTCTGCAACGGCTTCAGGTGCTTCAGCAGTTTCCTGCTCAACTTGATTCGTTTCCGAACCAAGAACCTGACCCTCCTCTGCGGTTTCTGTAGTCTCAGGTGCTTGCGCGGTCAATTGACCAGCTCTGCTCCTGGTGAACTCTGATAATGACATGTTGGTCGCCTGCTTGGGTGCAGCTTCGGCGGTTGCTGCTTCTTGACTTTCATTCATAATAACGCTTTTTACGCCAGCGATGGCGATGCATGCATTATAGCACTACTTTTTGGTCAATTTAAGAATTTGGAAATCTTGTTCTTAAAACTTCCCAATCGCAAAGCTCTATGATTTCATCAAAGGCTAATATTCTGCCAGAAGTCTGCTGAATAACGTCTATGTCAGCTCTATTTAAATCTTGTATGCAGTCCTCTCGCATCTGCACTATTTGACGCACAAATGAAGCAAACGCCTCATGGTGCTTCAAAGTTTCAACGTCGTCGTGCAGCATAATTATTCAGCCCCTTGGGTCTGTATATTTCCGACCCTAGCGGCTTCGGTACCAAGTTGTCCGAACTCAGTAGCATTTATCATTTGTTGTTGCTGGAACGCGTACTGCCCTGCGTACTTGTTTAATCTCTCCGCGAACATTTCATCTTGTTGCAATCTAGCTGCGATGTCAGGTTGTTGAGCGTACTGCTGTATTAACTGATTAGCTATTTGACCTCCATTAGGTCTAGCTGGCATTTCTATGCCTGCAAATATCTTGGATAGATCATCTAGTATTTGATTCTGAATTTCTTGTGAAGCGGTTTCTGTTTCTTGCATAATGGTATCCGCAAGTACAGGATCAATATTAGACATTGCTGCAGTCAATAGACTATCTACGTTTACTCTTCCTCCTCTGTCTAATTTTAATAGACTAATCATTTGCTCTATCTTGGATGATTGCGTCTCTGGATCGGAACTTAGACTATCAAAGGATATTGTGATGTCGTAATTTTCATCAGGTGATCCTTTGTTGAACTGCACAGGATCTGGAGCTCCAGTTACCCTGAAATATACGTAGTCAGGTCCGAAGCGTTGAAAACAAGTAAAGCACATATTTATTACATCGGAGCAATGCTTCAAGAACTTGTCCACCAAGAATTGCCTGCGAGCTATGCTGATATCATCATCAGATAGTCCAGTCAATTGATTCGCCTGATTCTCCATGCGATTCTCCATTTCAATGCTAGTTTCAGCAGAAGAAGCTGGAGGAGGATCCATGTATTCGTAGTCGTTTTCACGCCTGCGAGGAATCAAAGAACCAGGGCCAAAGTTAGATGGAGGCTGATTGAATGGGTGCAGGATAGGGGGAAGTGTAGTTATACTATTACGATCTATCCTGGTATCGCGTTCTACTTTTACTTGCTGCTGCAAGCCCTTCAATTGTGCTGGGATTGAGGTAGCATCATATAGCCGCTTACTGTTGTTTGAAAGTCTAGTAACAACAACTGGGTAGTCGTCGTATCCATTCATTAATTCGAACTTAGCGTAGTCCACCTCCGTGCTGGACTGAAACTCTCTGTGAAAGATAGTGCAATATATACCCTCGGATCCGTCCTCTGGATCAATTAATCTTTGATATGCATGCACAATTTCTATGAGTTCATCCGCTTCATAGGTGCTATTCTTGTTTGTAAAATTAAATCTTCTACCTTCTTGCTCGACTTCAACGCTGTCCACGTTTACGCCTTTGTACTTGTCGATTACTGTCTGCACGAACTCTTCATTCCAGCCCTCTGTAATAACTTTATTTTCTAGTTGCTGCGCCGTGTAGTAAGTTCTCCAGAAACAATACGGACTGCGTTGCGGATCAGTAACATAGCTTGGAAATAAAAAATCTCCGTCAGGAGCAAGGGTGCGCACTTCGGGAGCATCTACTGTTCTTCGTACAGCTGGTAATTCAGCGAATCCAGTTTTCCTGAGTTCTTTTAGAGCTTTCTTTGCACGCTTTTGCGTTACCCCATCATATGCGGACTGCAAAATAGAAATAATACTTTCATCATCTCCAGCCTCCAGCATTTCTGTAATTTCGGGGGCATTGAGCTGTATCTGGTCCAGGCTAAGTCTTTGAATAATTCTGCGATCTTCAGCTTGCCACCCTACATAGCTAATCAAAATTCCGCGCTCAAGCAGGTAGTTAGCAGCTAACTCCATCTCCTGCATGAATCTAGGTATGTACCCAGACGAAACCATCCACTTCAAAAAGCTGGATACGGTTTTTGCGCGAGCTGCATCTGTTCCTTCTGTTGGGTACGCGCGTACGTTGCTTCTGCGCAATGCAGTCATAAAAAATGCTACCAGTTTAGTTATGCGCTCCTCAATAACATGGCACTCCATGTCGGATGCTCCCTCCCACGGAAATGCATCAGCTCCGTGCTTGCGTAAGTCCTGACTTTTACCAGGCCATATATTGTGCCTATCGTCGTACGCCTCCCTGCATTGATCAAAGTAAGGTTCTAACTCTAGGTTAGTTTGATCGTATGCACGACGTAGTGCAGATACATTCGGCTTAGAAGTAAAATAGGTTAGTGAATCGGAGAGGTCTTCTGGCATCTGTTGCTAATTTTTTTTATTACCTCGAAAACGTAATTTTTCGGCACTCCTATCATATCACATAATTTTTCTGGAGGAACCTCTTCTGTATTAAGAGTTAAACTACGAGTCATAAGCTCCCAAGCTAATATTCTATCAACTTGTTCGTTGATCCAATTTTCATCAAGAGTAATATCCTCCTCTGAATCAATCAAACAATTTTTGTTTAACGTATCTGTAGCTGGGTTTTCCATCGTTTATCTCTTCAATGGCAATATTTTTTCCTAGCATTCTGTCTCTGAGCCTACGTGGAACTATAACAGGTACAACGTAGGCAAGACCCTCAACCTTACAATATACATAACTTTTGTTCGGAGCAAATCTAATTACTTGACCCTTCCAGTACTTCGGAACAATCTCTGGAACATGCAAAGCTGTTTTTAGTATTTCGGCACCTTCTTCATTTATCCAAGTATTTTTACCCTTGCCAGTAATCATGGACTGCTCTAATTTTTCTTTTGCTATATCAAGGGACTTTTCAAAACTGTACTCAGTTTCGTACCTTTTCATTAAAGTTGTTAATCTTTCTTTCATTAGTATCCTCCTTTTTTGGTTTGCTGCGGAAGTAAATTGTCTCCGTAGTGATCTGGCCCATCTCCAGCATTCATCATTCTCAAGTATCTCATAAGATCAAAGAAGTCCTTCAGGGGTTCGTCGCTCTTGCCTTGAGCGGAGTAGTTCAGTAGACTGTCTATTAAATTCTTGCATGAAGAATCAATATAGCACACTGGACTATTTGCTTTGTCAAGTTTTGCATCAGGGTTGTACGCGAACCATTCGTCCAAAGCAGCTATACCAGTATCCTCGTGCTTGCCAGAACTAGGAATAAAATGCATGTCATAATCGGCAAATACAGTAAATAGATCTTCGTTGTTCTCATTTTCCCTAGCAAAGTATCTACTATCCCCTATGCGCTCCTGCACTTCTATCTGCAACTCCTCTTCGATCTCCTCGAACAAAGAAACATAAGAGTATATATCCAATCCTATCTTCTTTGCAGCTGGGCCGAACTTCCATTTTGGATCTCCAAAAATAGCCCATTCTCCATACGTATCTCTATCTGGCCACTCCCTGATGACATAAACATTATCATCTGATACCGCAGCCCAGATACAACTGAAGTTCCTGGCTCCAGCAGGGTCCACAATGTGATAACAAGTGAATCGCTTTTTGTCCGTGTAATCTGGCATCTTCATGCCGTGCCTATTTGGCTCATCGGACAATACATTCACCGAGGTACTGAACATAGGTAGCAAAGAAGTCATACTCTTTACTGGGACTCCGTATGCACGCACCAGTATCTCATCGTCAGAACTGTTGGATAGATCCTTTGCTATGCGGTCGTATCCGCCAAAAGGGTTCTCGTCCGAATGCAAATATACTATCCCTGCATCCCTGTTAGGACTGTACTGCTGCACAGGTACATCTTTTTGCAGCAATGCAGCCTCGCGCACCTGCAAAGTCTCAGCACCCTTCAGGTACTCCGAAACAAAAGGGGTGTACCCATCAATAGGAGTGAAGCCAAGAAGCATACTGCTGTTCCTTGTTGCGAGTCTGAACCTTAACGTGTTCACCAATGCAGCGTCACCCAGGTACTCGTCCAACCATGCACCTATATTCAATGCATTGCATTCATTGAACCCGAACTCAAAACCTTCAAGTATTGTTTGGTTATTGCTGAACTGCGTGTAAGTTTTGAAATCTACTCTAGTTCTAGTATCGGGAAAAATAAAAGAACTCCCAGTGAAACCGTTTTGCATACTATAATTTATATATCCCTCTATACTCTTTGTCTTCTTTCTGAACTCCTTGGGCATCATAGACCATACTGCAGCCTGCTGCACCTTAACAGATGTATCAGCGTTCTGACTGAAGCAAACAACATGGCCCTCTCTGCAATTAGTTACTGTCTGCATCAATAATTTTGCGCAACCAGTAGTCTTACCACTTCTGTTTCCGCCGAAGGTAATAACTTCGTTGTAATCCTGCAGAGCATTTCGTATTCTTTCCCAGCCAGGCAAATCAAAACCATATCGCAATGGATCCTCTTGCGATGCACGTATTCTACCCTCGTGCGCCCTGTGCAGATCCGCCAGAATCTTAGGATCCGCTTGCGCTAAAGTTACTATCTCTTCATCCGAAGGGGGCTGCAGAATCGGGTGCTGTGTAAAGATTAATTCCATTACTGCACAATCTCAGCATCTATACTATCTTCTTTTATTTTATTTATGCGCTCTTTAGCTGCCTTCAAAGTCTCTTCGTAGTCTTCCTGCGTGTACACCTTGCGCTCTTCACTGATATTCGTAACCTCTCCGCGAGCAGTCAATGCCTCCCTGGCTGCGTTAGCTTTTGCTATGCTGAGTTCCTTCAAGTCCCTGAAACTAACTTTCATATCTGGATCATCCTGCATGCGCTCCCGAACCTTGTGTATTAAATCCTCCTCTAGACTGCTCAAGTGCATGTAGCTCTTTGCGGCTAACTTACCACCGAGTTCCTTGAACCTGCTCAAATGATCAGCGAACTCCACCAAAATGTTCACAACTGTATTCCTGTGCACGCCGTACTTATTCACTATCCTGGTCTGCGTGTTTCCTGTGCTAAAAAGATACAGCACCTTAGCTACCTTTTCTGGATCGTACACCGCAAGAGACTTCACTTTCTTCAACTGCATCTCTTCTGCATAGGACTGCACAGCATCTGCAATCTCTGCCTGCAATAAGTTTTTTTCTGCTTTTTCTTGCATTTTTCCGAAAAGTATGAATTTAGTATGATACTATACAAATCAACATAGTCCTAGTGCAAGCCCAATGTCAAGGGTGCAAACGGTACTACAGGTAGCACCTGGTAAGACATTAAACTACGAACGCAGCTCGCCGAGATCAAGCTCTGGTAGGAATACTGGCGCTCTCCGCGAACTCTGGGTTATTCTCCCTGATGCAACCATGAAGGAGAATATAAAATAACGCTGCTGCTTAAGGATGAATGATCGATAATACCCAATCCGACCTCTACGGTCTACGCAGTCTGTGCTTCGTACAATGGCGAAGCTGTGCTCGTAAATAACAAAGCTGTGCTAGGGTATGATATAATACGCATATGTCCAGAAAAGATACAATCGCTAAGATGAAGGATAAGGCTTACGAAAGCCGTCCAGATCAAAAAAAACGCAGAGCAGCTCGTAACAGAGCTAGAAGAGCTGCAGTAAAGAAGTACGGAGCCGCAGCCCTAAAGGGCAAGGACATAGATCACCGCAACGGTAATCCACTAGACAATTCACCTTCGAACCTACGCATAATGTCCAGGAAGGTGAACCGAGGCCGCAACAACGGTCCGAACGGTAAACCAGGTAAATCAGGACATAAGAAAAAATAAAACATGCACCCTGGGTACAAGCACCCTGGTATGCACCTTGAGGAAGGTATTTTTTTTTGGGGTAGTTAATGAATATATAACTGCAGCAGCAACTGCAATTGCTACCCCACCCCCCCTTATCTGTAGCAGCGGCGATGATAGCCAAGCACCACGCAAGCTATGCTGCTTCGCTATTATAGCATACTTGCTTAGGCCCTTGGCTGTGTCGGTACTAGTGAACATAGGAGCATATAAAAAAAAAGTTTTTTTATAAGAATTATCTTGACCGAGGTTTGGGGTCTGCTACAGTACTTGTATCGGAGGCATTCTGCCGAAGACTAACAAAATAGAATAAACATCATGGAAATTGAAACAAAAATAGAATTAGATCCTAGTGATCTTTGGAACGCAATTGAGGGTGAAGTGCACTCAGCTATTGAGTACGCTGTTGACTCAGCAATAGGTGATTTGGACTTGTCCGATCAGGTTGCTGAATGCATTGACGATTATGATTTCAGCTCTATCGCAGAAGACATTGTCAACGACGATATGGTTCGTAAAAGCGAAATTGAAGAACTACAAAAGCAGCACATTACGTTGCAAACTCAGTTCGCTTCACTTCAAAGATCTGTTCTTAACATTATTGATGCGCTCCAGAAGCATTTCGAGCAAGAACGAAATGCATTGAAAACCCTTTCAGACTCTTAGGTCTGCATGGTGTTGCCGTCGTCTCGCAAGTCGGGGCGGCGGCTTTTTGTGCCTGTATCCTGCTGCTATATGTACGGTCTGGGCCTCCGAGACAGCCAAAGGACGCGTCCTGGTACTGTAAGGCCGCCAGGCCGAACAGTTTAAGGACGCTACTCCTTTGGCTATCATCATATAAAGTTTTTCCTTGCATTTGCTTGTCTTGTTTGCCAGCATTCAGGTCATGTCTGATATACATATAGAACCAAATGAATACGGCGGTTTCTCCGCCTACGAGCTCGGAGTCTATCCGCGCTCCTCTGTCCTTTCTGGGCAGACTCGCAAGACCTTCCTTGATATGTTCGACACTTTAGAGCAGGCTCAGTCTGCTTATCCACGTGCGGACTTGGGGGCTGTCGATGTTGTCAATACGTTTGATCACCTGCGTGACGACGTTGATGATCTGGAAGCCTATGAGCAGGATTGCTTGCGTAGCGAGATGTAGTCTCCTCATCAGCCTCACCCGAAAGGGTGGGGTTTTTTTGCGCTGTAGCTAGGGCGCTAGTGCAGCAAAGGGGGGTAAAGGGGGGTAATAACGTGATAGCCAAGATATACGGTGATCGTACCGATTACCTTTCGCAAGCTACAGCACCTTTATCTTGGCTGTGTCGGTAAGTTGTAAACAGGATTGCGCAACAAGTTGCGCAAGAAGGCTTTACGCAATGCAAAAGGGGTAAAAATGCGTAGTTTTTTACGTCTAGAGCGCGTTTTTTTGTGTAAAATATAAATTTTTTGTCTATTTAATAGGTACAAAAGCAGTGCATTTACCCTTTACAGGTGCAGAAAAAACAAAGAAAATAAACGCGTTATGTTAAACAATACAAAAGAATATACATTATGAATTATGACAGTAAAGTAATTGGACATTATAGCAAATCGCGCCGATTAGCTCGAATCTACATTAAAATTTTAAATGTAGATTTTTATAACGAGTTTTTCCCGAATAGATTAGAGTTAGTCTATGAGAAAAACGTAACTTACAGAACCTATCTTAAAAACCTGAAAAGAATAATAAAAGAAAATGAAATTGCTTAATACAGGAAACTACAAAACCAAGAAGGGCGAAAAATTAGGTTGGATTACTTACGGAATGCATCTTGCGCCATCGCATGAAAGCGGATTTAATGCTTGCGCATGGGCTTCGAAAGGATGCGCAGAGGCTTGCTTGAACACCGCTGGACGCGGTGCAATGACAAGCGTACAGAGAGCACGCATTAAAAAAACTCAATATTTCTTCAGGGATAAGGCTAGTTTTATGGAGCAACTACTTGACGAAATAGAGAAGGCAACTCGCCGAGCAGATAAACTAGGAATGAAGGCTTGCTTCCGTTTGAATCTTACCAGTGATATTCCGTGGGAATCAAAAGGTAATTTCGTAGACGGCAAAAGCGTATTCGAGCACTTCCCCGAATTACAATTTTATGACTACACAAAAGGAATTCAAAGGGCAATGCGTAATAGATTGCCGAATTACAATTTGACATTTTCGAGATCGGAAAGCAACGGAACACACTGCAACCTGGCAATTAAAGCAGGCTTAAATATTGCGGTAGTTTTTCGCGGATCGCTTCCGCCGAAGTGGAAAGGAATTGACGTAATCGACGGCGACAATCACGACTTGCGCTTTCTAGATCGCAGAAATTGCGTTGTGGGACTGGTTGAAAAGGGTATGGCAAAGAAAGACGCGACTGGGTTCGTGGTCGGCTAGGATCGAGAGGGT
>TARA_R100000697_G_scaffold123513_1_pt1 | contig 13146 bp, 19 predicted proteins | sample TARA_R100000697 | Tara Oceans TARA_R100000697 (sample SAMEA2622788) | marine metagenome | biome: marine biome (ENVO:00000447); feature: surface water layer (ENVO:00002042); material: "saline water (ENVO:00002010), including plankton (ENVO:xxxxxxxx)" | depth 5 m
TTAATTTATTCCTTCTATTATTACTGTAATAATATATGCAATAGACACCCCTAAAGTAATTAAAGGCACTCTACTTAGTGTAAATCTTTCTTTATCCCTATAACTTCTTACTATAAAAAAACAATTTCTAATGACATTTAACATAGATAAGATAAATAAAAATACAAATACTTTATGTGAGATGTCTACCACCATATAATATTTTTAAACTGTTGCAGTTTCACTCTTTTTTAATTCAGATACCTCTACTCTAATTGTCTGACAAATATTTTTAATTTCTTGACATCCTTTTCTCAAACGAGTACCTGCAGCTTTATTATTTTTGTCATAAAATTTTGTTGCATCTTCTTCTAAATTAGCAACTAACGTTTTTAAATTTTCAAAATTTTCCATTTGTTTTTATTTATTTTATTTTATTATTCACCAGATTCTGTTAAATCAGTTTGTGGTGTTCTTATTTGTGTTAAGTATTCACTTAACGTTTTTATTTTATTATTAACATTAACTATTTTTTCTAATACTAATGAAAACTTTTCTTTTTGTTTCTGTGTGGTTTTATATGTACCATTTAAGATATTATTTAAATCCATTTCTAATGTATCTCTTTCAGATACTAACTCACTTAACAAAATTTCTAATAGTCTAATTTTTTTATTCATATATTAACAATAAAACATTTTAGTGGGAAAATAAACCTTATTTGGTTTTTTTTGTTTTAAAATCTAAACTTTTTTCAAAATATCTATACAATTCTAATAAAACATCCATATCAGATCTAGTCTTTATTCTATTATAGTCAAAAGATAAATTTGCAAGTTTATCTAATTTATCTAACATATCTTTTTTATTAGGTTCATTATAAAATATTTCTATATAAAAATAATAAAAGTATTCTTCAATATTTTGAGTTTCATTAAAAATAATATTTTCATATTTAAAGTTTTTAATTACTTCGTTAATACACCATTTAAAATGATTTTTTATATCTGATTCAGTGCTAATTACATCATCACCTAAAAAAGTGGATGTCACAATTCTATTTAAACTTAAAATAAAATCATAAAATAAATCACATTTATCATAATTAATATTATGTGCTTTATATAATAACTCCATCTCCTCTTTACTTAGAGGTGTTGATATATACTTAATAAATTCTGCACTATTCATATAACACTAATATAACCCAACTATAAACTGTAATAAAGTCTTACTGTTAATTATTTTTCCTATAAGGATAATAACATATCTAATAACTCTTGTTGTGGGAACATATCAAATTTAGTAGTTCTACAATTAGTGTGTGACCATAAACCTTTAGTATTAGTACACATTGATACGCTACATTCATCGAATGCCTTTGCACCTTTTTCTTTCACTAATTCTGGTAATCCTTTCCTAATATCAATACCGTCTCTATCACCAATATACCTCAATAGTTTTTCTAATTCAGAAATCTGTTTATCACTGTATCTATGCCAGTGTTTAAACCCTCTAAATTTCTCATCTAACTCCACTACTTGACTTAAGTGTGCTTCAGTACCAACATACGTATAAAACTTACCAGAAGTCTTCTTTATCCATGTTCTCTTACCATCAATTCTTTTATAATAACCACCTTCAGTTAAATAACCAAAATTATTAACCTCAATACCAACAGAAGCTCGATGCATTATATTATTTCCGATACCTAAATGCCAACCATATCCACCTTCGGGAAATGCTTGTACTGTTACACCATCGAATTCATTATCGTTATTTGTTATTTTTTGACCACCTAAGACAAATTCAGTTGCAACCCTACCTCTACTATCTCTTGCCCAATGTTTAATTGTATTATATGGGTTATTCCATCCTGCAGTGTGATGTATGAAAATCCATTCTTTATCTTCTTTTGTTGTATAATATTCATTTTTTGGCATATGAGATTTATTAATGATTATATTAAAATCTTCTGGTACAACCGGTTCTTCCATTTCGTCAGTTGTAATTATCCCTAATTCGTATGCTTTATCCCAAGTATTTTTACCAACAATACCATCCGCAACTAACCCATTAATTTTTTGAAATTCTACTGTTGCTTTATGTGTTAGATTACCAAAATCTTCGTCCACTTTATAATTGTATAATTGTAAGTTTTTTAAAAACTCTTGCCAGTAAGATACTATCAAACCCTCACTTCCTTTTTTTAATGTTTCCATAATCTTTTTATTTTTTTGTTCTGTTATTGGTTTGTTCGAATTAACCTTCTCTTTCTGGTTTAATATTTTCATAATAGTGTCGGATATCTTCATCCCACTCTTCAATTTCATCTCGTAAATTTTCAATAATGAAATTAAAATATTTTTCCAAACTTTCATCACTTAAATTATTTAAACGTTTTATTGGGTTTGGTATTTCAATGGTGTCAATAATATCTGCATATTTAGACACTTTAATATCCTCTGAAAAATACGCACCTAAACCATCTTCATTGTGAGTAATAATATCACCCGCCAATTTATTACCTTTCAAATCTAATAAATATAGAAATATGTGTTCATAGTTACCATTAGTTACAAGCATAGTCATTAAATTCTCTTCAACCATAGTAATTGGATCTTCCATCATTTCTATTGTCCATCCCGGATAAATTTCCCTTCCTACTAGATTATCTAAATAATATTTTGCAACTATAAGTTTAGTTGCATCATCATAGTCTTCTATACTATATGAAAAGTCATCAAATATCTCATCACCAAATAAGACATCCCCAAACCTTTTATAAAAATTCCACATTTTAAAAACATAGTCATAATCTTTTAATCCAAAAACATTAATTAAATCATTGATTCTTAATGCATCACTTGCTTCCATATCATAAGTATTTTTACCAATACTATGGTTAAAAGTTTTTTTATCCATAGATTTATGGATAAATTGTAGAACCGCTTTATCCAATTTAGATAATGTTTCTAATTCGTCAATAATAGATTCTAATAATATGTTTTTAAAATTAAGTTCCATTACATATAAATATAGTTAATGCATAAAAAAACCCCCACTTTGTGGAGGTTTAATATTTAGAGTTTAACGTTTTAGTCTGATAATAAATTTTTATTTTTAACTGATTCCATCAGATTTTTGAATGTTTTTGTTTCTTCGGTATAATTGTTAGTTTTTTTATTAACATCACCATATTCAAAATCATATAATTGCTTCATTTTTCTTACGTTTTCATTAATTAGTGAACTACTTTTAAAATTTAAAACAGTTGCCTCATTTAATGATTCGTCCCATCTCATTTTATATGTCTGATCACCATCTGTCATTAAAAAAGTGTGACCATCAACCTTATAGTTTTCTGGTATTAATTCTTTTACTTCCTCTACTGAAGTAAACTCATTTTTAAAATTTAATCTTTTCATTTTAATTTCTTTTGATTCGTTTGTTACTCTTACCCTACGTGTTTCTATTTCCGCATTAGGACCATCATATTTATTTTTCTTATATTCATCAGATGCTTTTTGTAATTTTTCGTAGGTATCATCTTTTTCATCTGTTGCACCAAAACCGTCTTTAGTACCAAATTCTTTATCGTATTCAGAAGTATTATTTAAATCTTCCATCCTTTTCATAAATGTTTTAAATGTTTCACTACCTTCATCATCATATTTTAACGCTTGCATTCCCGTACCTAAAGCTTCTACATCATAAACATCAACATCTCCTGTCGAATTCTGACCTCTATCTACTTTTAATATTGGATCCAATTCTTTTAATTCGTCACCATAGTAATCTTCTAATTTTTTTCCAATTGCTTTTAATGCATCATTATTAATTGTTGCATCTTCTTTATGAATTTTTTCATAGGTTTTTAACCCATTAGGAGATTCTTCTTTAATGGTTATTTTAGTATTTTTAGTTAAAAATTTATTTTCCATTTTATCTTTTGTTTATATATAAATATACATTAATTGGATAATGTGTTATTATTTGAGTTTTAAATTACTTTTTTTCACTATTTTATTTTCATTGAAGACATTATCAATTTTCATATCTGATGTGTTACTTGTGTAAACACTACCAGCACCTTGATTACAATAAGGAAAAGTTTTACATTTTTTCTTTATATTAACGAATTTACCCCCTTTATATGTTGGTATATGTGCACCTCTCCATTGACTTTTGTTTTTTGCCCACATCGCTGGTGTCACATAGGCACCCACCGCACCTGCATAATCAACCGCTTCTTCTAATTCTTCATCTTCCTCTAAAATACCCGATGACATTATTTTACCAATAGGTTTTGTCATACCATTCTTAGAAACTGGAATTACGTTTTTTGAAAAGGTTCTCGTAATAACGTCATTATCGTTATTATCATTGTCAAAATTTATGGGTGGTACATATGCACCTGATCCACCAGCCGCACCTGTAGCCTCATCAATTTCTTCTTCATCAAGTAAAGGTGGCCAACCTTCTGTTCCTCTTCTTTTCTTTATTTCTTTATAGATATCACTCTTACTAACTCTTTTACTATTTTTTCTTTTTAATTTATTTTTTGTAGATTTCCTAATGTTATTCATATCTAACATTTCGTGAAAAATTTCCATATCCGCTAATAGTAATTGTTCTTTACCCTTTTTACTCTTCTCATATAAATCTTTTTCTACTCTAACTGTTTTCTTTTCTCCATTTTTACTTTCAACTGCAATAATACAAAAGTTTGGGTTAGTGTAATAATCTGATATGTTTTCTACGTTAGAGGTGGCTAATTTTGTGGCATCACGCAACGGTAAATGGTTTTGTTCTATTTGTGTACCTATATTAATTTCTTTTTTTAGATTTTCATCTTCTTGTATAAAAGCAATTTGGTTTAATGGTGGACCAGCCTTTGCCGCTGCAAGCTCAAAATCCTTTGTTATTGGATTTTTTTCATTGATTAATTTTTCTTCTTTAGACATATAACCCCCCTTACATTTTATATCCATCAACCTCAACAGTTGATTTAATAAATTTACTTGTTTTTCCCCTAAATTATCTTTATGTTTTTTAATTAAATGGTTAACTGTTTTTTCTGCAACACTTAATTGGTCTTTATTATTACATGAAGTTATAATGTTTTTAACTTTAGTAAAATCTTTTTTTAATTGTGTATTTTCCATTACTTTATTGCGTTTTTCCAAAACATACGTCTCATCCATAATTCCCTATACAGTTGTTCTAAAACATCTTTACTAATTTTTATTACTTGTTTTTCAAATTTAGTACCCTTAATTTCTTTACTAACAATATCTTTTACTTTATTTTCTAAATTAGAACCGAAGGCATTTCGTATTTCTTTACGAATCATAACCCCAATTTTATTTTCATCGGTTTTGGTTAATGCTTCTTTAATAAGGTATTTTAATTCGTTGTCATTCATGATAGTGCATGTTTATTTATAAATATTTCAATTTATTAAAAAAATCACACTAAAATCAATATTGCAATTATTGGTAATATAACTGATCCCCCAAAACCTAAAAACTTTAAGAATTTTTGTTTACGTATTTCTTTTTTCTGTTGTTTTATAGTATCTTCCTTTAATCCAATCTCTATATTTTTATTATCTAATATCTGTTGGAAATTATCTATTTGTATCTCTTGATTCTCCGATTTTTCCATTAACTTAAAAATAACCTCTTTTTGTAATGTAATTGTTTTGGAATTTAATGTATCTTTTTCTTTATATACAGTTAGAATACTGTCTGCAATCTCATATTCTAACAGATCATTAAGTATTAACTTAGCGTCCTCTAAATTCATAATGACTAACGTGTCACCACTATCATCAATTATTGTCCTTACCTCTCCTTTTGAGATAGTCTGAGATAGTGTTGGTAACGTCATCGCTATCCATATTATCAACGATATCAGATACTTCATTTCTTTTTCTTTCTAATTCTTTTAATTTACTTTCTGTTTCTCTAAGTACAACTTTAGTACTATCTATAGCATATAAAATTACATCAATTTCTTTTTGTAATCTAATATTTGCTTTAACAATACTGTCGTTAGAAATTAATAACTTTTTATTTTGTTTTTGTAATATACTAATCTCTTCTTCGTATTCTTCTATGGGAACATTAGGTCTAAAAATAAAACTCAATACTAATGCCACTCCTAATAATAATATTAGAATAGATTTTATATCTATATTAATTATAAGTTTATCTTTAAACATTTTCTTCGGTTGGGTTTGGCATAGATTCTCCTTCCCCTTCTTCACCGAATCCGGGAGATTCCATACTTTCAGGTCCTTCCTCTTCATTCTCTTCATCTGCTTCTAAATTTTCATATTCTTCAGCAATTCTATTTGCCCACTCTTCTGACCATGTTTTATAATACCCCACTAATTTTTGTATTTGGTTAAGTGTATCATCCCTTAATTGTAATAAATCTGTAGTTATATACACTCCTTGTGTGTCATCTAATGAATAATACCACTCAATTCTACTATCTGTGAACTCACCACTAAACTCAACATTTTGTGCTTCAGGATATAACTTAAATTTATTAAATTTAACTCTAGGTGTTACCGTATCTCTAAACTTTTTTTCCTCTTCTTTTAATTCGGTTGGGTCAAGTTCTCCCTTTTCTTCTTGTACATTAATATCTTGTTCTACTAACATACGTCTATTATTACTTAAAACAGATTTTTTATTTTCTCTTATAAGATCTAAAATCTTTCTAGTTTCATCGTGTTGGTTCATCATTTTTATTTTTTTTCTATTTTATTTTTAAATTTTTTAAAATCCCATGACGGATTTAAATCAGTTTTTTCTTTATAATAATTACTCCTATAAGTAATACCCTGAAAATTTTCTATCCCATCAATATAGGTATTATGCCCTACACATTTTGGTGATATAGAATATTTTTCACAAAGATACTCTATTAAAGAAGTAATAGATTTATATTGTTTAGGTGTGTATGGATCCCAATACATAAATCCTCTCCACCTTTTTTCAAATACCTTTACTCTTCTTTTATAAATATTACCAACCCAGTCAATATACCTATCTTTCAATAAATCTTTTTTTAACCATCCTTGATTTTCAACTATTATAGATATGATTTTTTTATCATTTCTTTTATTGTTTAAAAAATCAGAGTAATATTTAGGATTAAAGTGTTGATATATATTACCTTTTCTATCGACACTAAACATAGCAGTTTTTTTATAGTTACCATTATATCTTTTTTCCCAACCCTTTAAATGGTTTAAACTGGTAGAAAAAGAATTACCTAAAACTATCTGTGTTTTATCAAACTCTTTAGAATAAAAATTTGACTCATTTAATTTATATGTATCTTTATCAATTATCACTAATCAATTCTTTGAATATTTTTAGACCCTCCTCCGACATCTTTTTTATTTGATTTATTTACCTTACCAAAGAGAGTATTAATCTTTTTAGGTTTAACTTCCTTATATTTTTTTATTGCCTTCTCTAAAATTTCGTCTTCATCTTTTTTAATGGTATCATCATTTGACTCTACATCACTCAATATTAGTTCTTCGTCCGCTTGTTTAATAGACTTTTCTAAATGATCTTTGTTTGATTTTGTTTTTAACAAATATTCTGTTTCATCTTTTATTTTTTCTTTTTTATTGTGAGGCACATATACATCTTCTGTACGATCTGTCATTGGGTTATGATCGATTGTTTCTTCTTTTCTTTTTTCATAGTTAACAAAAAAGTGTAATGAAGTTAATGATATGATTGGTAATAACCCACCTTCTAAAAGTGCTAACCATCTTTTCATCCCCACAGTGTCTGTAACATCCGTACCTAATGAATCCCAAATGGGTAATGTCAGCTCAACCCAAGATTTAAATAACTCACCATTTTCATCTATTTCTTTAAAACAAAAAAATACGTTACCTATTATTTGAATTAAGGTTACAATACTAAACATAAACCAAACACCACCCTTAACTCTAGTACTTACTGCAACTAACGCAGTCATTGCCGCAATTTCAATCGCAACTGATAAATAAATTGCCCAATTTAATGGGTTAGCAATATCATACCAAGTAACAACATGTGATATAGATATAACTGCCACCAATATTATTGGGACTAAGAACATTGCCCTATTTGGGTTATTTTTAATCCAACCTAAAACTTTTTTCATCACTGATTTTCTGAATTATTCTTTAGTTGGTTTATTGGAATTCTGTTTTTATCAGACAATTCTTCTAATTCTAAAGACTTCCAAAAAGGGGTTTCTTTAATTAAGACTACCATTTCTTCTTGACTTATTACTTTTTTGTTGATAGTATTAACAGTACTATCCATAACATTTAACTTATTAACTACTTTTTCTTCGGTTTTAAGTATTTTATTATTAGTATTACATGTTTTAAAAAATACTAAAATAATTATCACAAAAGAAATTCTACCCCCCCATTTATCAATAAAACTTACTACATTTTTCATAATTACTATTTTTTTTTATATTATATAAATATCTTTTTTTAAAAAATAATACTAAATGTATAAAAAGTGTATAAAAAAAGGGGATAAATTTATCCCCTTCCGTTTAAATTAAAATTGTTAATACTAATTAAAATATGAAAATATATCCCCAACATTGTGCCTAATCTTTCTGATAGCAGATTCTTTTATTTGACGTATTCTTTCTTTTGTTAAACCAAACTCTTCACCTATTGTTTCTAATGTCATAGGTTCACCGTATATACCAAAATAACAATTTATAATGTCTTTTTCCCTATTACTTAAGTTATCCATTGCTTTATCTAATTGATCTTTCAAATTAGTATTTTTATCTTTTATTTTATCTGGACTTCTAAATGTATTGTCTGGTATAAAACACATTAATTCTTCTCCATCTTCATTAATTGGTGTATTTAACGATGTACATGTAGGTACAGAAACCTGATCAACCTCATACGATGTTGGTTTTCTATGAAATTCTTTTTCAAAAGAATCTATTTCTTTTTTAATTTTAGATAATTTGTTTATCATATTAGCGGGCAATCTTACCGTTCGTGAATTATCATTTAATGATTGTAATATTGATTGTTTTATCCACCATACTGCGTATGAGATAAATCTAAACCCTTTTGTGTGATCAAATCTTTTGGCAGCAGTTATTAAACCATAATTACCCTCAGAAATTAAATCTGCTAACGGCAATCCTTGATTTTGATAGTCTTTAGCTATTGATATTACAAATCTTAAATTTGCCTTAACTAAATCCTCAATTGCTGATTCATCACCACTTTCTATTCTTTTAGCTATTTCAACCTCTTCTTGAGGATTAATTTTTTTACTTTTTCTTACATCTTTTAAGTAGATAGACATACTATCTTCTTTTGTGTTAATATACCTATTTACATTCATATTATTTATTTTTTGAGTAGCTATCTAAATATTCTTTTTCTTCTAAACTTAAATTTTCTACACCTACCTCACCTATTTTATCTAAAATATCATCAATGCTAAACTCTTTATTTTTTTTGATTGGACTATATATTGCGTCTTCTACTAAATCTTCGTTTAGTGTTTTCATAAAATCTTTTAAACCATCAGATATGTCATATATTTCACTGTACATAGTATTATCTATTTCACCCCCAAATAATGCCTCCTGAAACTTAGAATTTGTTAAATTTGCAGAAAAAACTCCGGGTAACATTTCGAAAATAATATAACTTCTTTCGTTAATCTTTAAAAAGTCTTCTAACTCTTTTAGATTAAATGTCGAATAAAAAGTACATATAATTAAACCTTCTCCACTTACAAAATTTGTGTTATTTTCTGAAATATGTGTTAAATCCTCTTTAATATTTTCTATATCACCTAAACCTATCAGACAATATGACTTTAAAAAAACTTTTTCTTTCATTTGAAATGTGTTATTTATGTATTAACAAAATAAGTACCATTACTTAATTTTTACAAATATAAGCATTTTTATTGAATTTGCAATGACGAAATGTCATTATTTTTCTCAATTGTTATAATTTTGTCTGCCCAATCTTGTGTAATTGGGTTATGTGTTATCAATAAAATAATCTCATACATCTTTTTTATCTTATCAAAAAACACTTTAACGTAATCTAAATTTATATTTGCAACTTTACCTAATACTTCATCAAAGACGATAATATTTGGTTTTGGTAGTGTTGATATTCTACCTAATACACATCTTAACGCCAAAGACGCTAATGTGGTTTCTAAACCAGAACCAGATTTTAATTTTTTAGTTACATTATTTTTAATTATATTAAAGTCTACTTCATTCTTATTATTCATCTCTAATTCAATTTCAAAATCACATACTTCATCTAATAATCTAGATAATTCATAATTTATAACTGGTATTACAGAAGACAAAACTAATTTAGAAATACCATTTTTACCAATCATTCTATTATAAATCTCAAATATTTTTAAAACTTCTTCTTCCCTAAGTATTTGCTCTATTATATTTTGATTATCGATATTATTTTGTTTTTTTACCTTATTATCATTTTTAATATCCTGTATTTCATTTCTGATACTGTCTCTTTTTTTATTTAATTTTTCTAAGAGCTGGTTATACCCTAATATCTTACTTTCTAAATTTCTATTTTTTTCAATATATTCAACATTACGTTCATAACTTTTCTGTAGATTCATTTTTTCTTTTAAATCTACTCTTAAACTACTAATCTCTACCTCTAACCTATCTCGCTTCAACTCTAACTTATCCTTTTCATCAGAAATATTTTTTAAACTAGTTTGTTTATCTAAAGATTTAATCGTAACCCCTAATTTTTTTTGTATTTCTTTTATTTGATGTTTTATGTTTTTTAAATTTTTCTTTTCCTCTTCTATCTCTTTACTATTATCAACATCATCTAAAGCTCTTTTACATGTAGGACAAATTTCTCCTTCTTCTAAATTCTTTATTAATGTTTCTTTTCTTTCTTTATTACTAACCTCTTTACTTTCTTTTAATAATAAGTCTTTTTCTTCTTCTCTAATCTCTTCATGTTTATCTTCGTCATAATCTACTGTTCCAATATCAGTGATATTTTTTATTATTTCATCTAATGATTTTTTCTTACTAATTCCCTCTTCTGTTAAAGTATCTATTTCATTCTTAAGTGTTTTAGGGTTTACATTACTCACCTCATCATCAATAACATATTTTTCAGATAATAATACTTCTTTTTTAGAATTGGCTTCTATTATTTCACCATCAATCTTTACCAACTTATTATTATTCTCTTTTATTAATTCTTTATTTTCCTTTATTTTTAAAATATTATTATCTATTTCAAACTCTAATTCTTTAGTATTGTGTACATTAGATTTCATTTTACTTTTAAAATCTGTCATTAACCCTTTATTTATCTCTTCTTTTTTCTCAATTATTTCTAAACCAATGAATTTAGTTAATAACCTACCTCTTTGAGTTGGTTTTGTTTCTAATAAATCTTCTAAGTTTTTTGCGGTAGAAACTATGGTTAACATAAAGTCGTCAAAAGATCCGATGGTGTCAGTTATTAATTTGTCTGTTTCTCTACGTTGTTCACCCTCTAAATTTTCTTGTGTACCATCACTTAATAATTTATAAAAATTTAACTGTGATGATGTCTTAAACGAACCAGTTTTAGTTTGTTTTCTATTTAACTTTCTCTCAATAATAAATTCGTCACCATCAATATTAATTTGTCCACCAACAATAACTTCATCCTTATCAGTAAAAGTATTAAATATTTCTATTGCAGTATCTGTTTTAGTGGTTTTACCAAAAAATAAAAATAAAAGGGAATCAATACTAAAAATTGTTTTACCACCTTGATTTGCGGGTAATGAATTAACTACAGTAAGTCCTTTCAAACTATTATACTCAATAATATTATCACCACCAAAGGAAAGAAAATTATCAATCCAAAGTTTACTAATACTCCATCTTCTATATCTTATATCTTCCTCACCTAAATTTACTAAAACATCATTTACCTTATCATCTAACCTACACAATCTATCAAAATTCACATCTATGTCGTTAAGTTTAACCCACTCACTAAATAGATTTCTTTGATACGCAGTATCCATTATATTATCTATCAAACCATCGGTAATGTCTACTACTTTACCCGCACTATTCTTAACTATTGGTACGAAATTTATTTTAATAGATGTTTTAGGTATACCATATTTTTCTGAAAAATATGTTTTTACTCTACTAATAGTCTCTAATGTTCTATTTTCAGGGTAGTCTTGCCAGTCCACCCTTATATTACCATTAGGTGGGATATTAATTATTTTTTCTGTTTTTGCCACTTGATTAATTTTTTCCATAATTATTTTTTATCATTTAAATTAGAACCCCAATGACCTCCTTTATTTTCATCTTCGTCATAAATATCACGAATTGGTCTAGCGTTAGGGTGCACATTACTTTGATTACTTAATGTGGTTTTTTCTTTTTCTAAATCTAATATTTTTTTATTTAACTCTTTTATTTTTTTATCTTTTTTATCAATTAAAATTTTTTTCTTCTTTATTATTAGTTCTTGATCTAAAGACTCAGTTATTTTAATATCATTTTCTTTTTCTTTCTTTTTTAAATTAAACTCTAAATCTTTTATTTTTTGATTTTTATTTTTTATTTTCCCTTCTAATTCATTATTTATATCAGATAATTCATTTACTTTTTTATCATCACTAACATAAACTTTTTTTTCAACAATTACCTCCTCAAATATCTTTTTTTCTATAGGGATTTCTTTTATCACTTCTTTTATTATTTCTACCGGTACTTCTTTCTCTACAATAACTTCTTTTATTACTTCTACCGGTATTTCTTTCTCTACAATAACTTCTTTTATAAAAGGTGCGTTACCATACTTCTCAATGTTAAAACCAGTTTCTATAGTTTTTAAAATAAATTCATCTACACCCTTAATATCATTAAGGTTGCAAAACTCCTCTATCTCTTTTTTTATTTTTTTAGGTATATACATCAAGAATTAGTTAAATATTCTTTACCATTATCTATGTCTTCTAAGGAATTAATTTTAAAAACATAATAACCATAATCGGTATCTATATCATGTTCTGTATAATCTAAATGTTCTACATCCCATATTAA
>TARA_R100000697_G_scaffold70093_2_pt1 | contig 13028 bp, 18 predicted proteins | sample TARA_R100000697 | Tara Oceans TARA_R100000697 (sample SAMEA2622788) | marine metagenome | biome: marine biome (ENVO:00000447); feature: surface water layer (ENVO:00002042); material: "saline water (ENVO:00002010), including plankton (ENVO:xxxxxxxx)" | depth 5 m
AGCGGGTGTCAAATCGGTTGCGCCCGGACCTCTTGGCTGAAGACCAATAGAGTTACTTGCAGAACCAGCAGTACCAGAACCATCAGTAAAATCAGAAGCATCTAACTTCATAGTAGCTAGAAGTTCATCAGAACCTGCAGTTGATACAGCTTTTGAACCGTTAATTGTGGTATTTGCGGTGTCGGCAGCTCCGTGTATTGCGGATTGCTTAAAACCACATAGATAACCAAGAACATCTTGGTCATACTGGTCAGCTAGTCTATAGGCTGCCCTATCACTAGCTAGTTGTCCAAAGTTCACATGACTGTGAGCTTCTTCGATATCGTCAACCTTAAATGCAAAGTAGTTAGCTTTGTCTATTGTAAGGCTAAAGTCCTCATCGTCAAGGTCTTGTGGTGTAATAGTTGTACCACGAGCGTACTCCTTAACGGTGATTTCAGGCTCTTTAATAATCTTGACGGTATCGCCCATATTTGCAATCTCTCCAAAGTAATCAGAGTTTGTGATTGCTTCAGCAACAGCACTCTTGCGGAACGCAAGCTGTACCTGTTTGCTGTAAATAATTGGCGAAAAATTACCGTTAGGAAGATTACCGTGGCCTGCAGCACTTGAAAATGCCATAGTACCATCTCCTTTTGGTTAAGTTTCAATTTTACACAGATACAAACTTAGTAGACTAATCAGAGGCCGATTCGCTATGGGTGCGTATTCATTTGGTTGGCCGACCAAAATTTCAACGGGCCATGCTCGTCAGGTAATCCGTAAGACTGACTGTTTGTGGGTAAATGTACGAAAACTGCGCTTGTTATCATACACTTGTACATATAGTTATATTGAGCTATAACTATTTGTCAACACTTTTTTCTTTTGGTACTTCAATGAAATTCATATTCATACTAAAAGACCTTCGTTCACCTTTTGTGTAGAAAGGATAAACACAGTGAAACAATTGTGAAGGAAAAACATAAAAGTCACCAACTTGGGGTTTTATCAAAAAGTTGGTACAGCTATAACCTGCTGATGTACCGTTTGCAAATTGAATATGCCCATGTGAAGGATGGTGGTCTTTATAGTCCTCTTCCCATTCTTTTTCTATTCCATCAGGTAGTTTTAAATAACCAACGCATGATAAACGACAACTTGTATGAATATGCAAGGGATTATACTCTTGCTCAAACTGTCGTACAAACCATCCTGATACAATTTGTACTCCATAATTAAAATTTTCAGGGTCTAAAGTTTTAGCTCCCATTGAATTACGATATTCACTATACGCTTGATATTTGCCTATAAACTGACCAACTCCTGCTTGTGCTATTTTAATTGTTTCTTCATCAAACTTCAACTCTTCTTTAACTTTACCAACCAATTTATTAGAATAGTCTTGTAGTTTATCTGACATGCGATTGTTTAGTTTTTCAACTAAATCAGTTGGCATTTTAAAATAGCCCATAGTCGGACCGAATGGAGCAAGTAACTCCATATCTTTTTGTGGTTTATATATTACACTCATCTTGCTGACCCCGATATATCATAAATAAATTTTCCAGAACGAATAGCTTCCATAATTTCATCTGACTTTTTTTCATATTCTTTTGCAGACATTTTTTGTACATCAGATTCTTTTATATACGAGGATGCTTCGTTTGTCTGTGGTACTTGTCGTGCCTTCGTAGCCACAGCTTCAGCAGCACCTTTAGACGTTTTCGTAGTTTTTTTGTTATCACCTAATATACCTTTGTCAGCTTTATATAAGTCTATCGCTCTTGATGCAGACATAGCATCATTATCGTTTTCGTACAAAGCATTCTGAACCCACTGTGGTTGTTTTTCCGCCCACTCATGAAACTCATCACTATCTCTAATTGTACTAAAGTCAGGATGAAGTTGCATTAGTTCAGCTTCAGCTTTTTCTTTTTGAGCAGACAATTGCATATCGTCAATAGCTTTCATTTTTTCTTCAAGAGCTTTTGATTGCTCTTTAGCTTTTTTGATAGCTATTGTTTCTACAATACCTGCTACATCAGGGTATTCTTTTATCCAAGCGTCAAGGTCGGCATCTGACTTTGGAAGTTTCATTTCTTTCTTCGTTGCCGCAGAAAGTTGTTGTTTTAAAGAATCAATCTCACCTTGAAATTGTTTTTCTTTTTCTTGAACATGTCTACGCAAATCACCGTATCGTTTTTTAAAAGTACGTTCCTCTGCGGTTTCAGGTTCTTTTTCTTCAGGTTCAGCAGGTGGAGTTTTCGTTTCCGCCTTTTGTTCCTCTAACATTTGCTTTAGCTCTTCCTCGTCTTTCTTAATCTTATCGTCACGAGAATATGGGCGCGATACAAATGCTACTTTTTTATTTGGCTTTGCTTCCGCAGCCAATACCGTATCATTCATGATTTACTCCTTACTAGGGCCACCGTAGCCGTGTGGGGGATGGGTAGCTAGTTGCTTGACAAATTTACCGTGTTGTCAATTCACGGATAGGGTTTAACCCCTAATCCCTTTTTATTTTTTCTTTGTTTCTTTTTTGGTTTTGATTTAGATGCTAAACCACCTTTCTCAAATCCACCAAAAAAGTTACCTGATTGAAATGCATCTACTTTACTTTGTGTATAATCTTGGGCTGCTTGAACAGATGGTGAAAAACTTGGTGTATCATCTTTCTTTGAACTACCTCCAAAACTTCCAAAACCTCCAAAACTTGATGCGCCGCCGGGACCAAATGCTTCTTGTTCATAAGAAGATTGAGTTGGAGTAACACTTGGAGTAGACGCTTTCATTATTCCTTCAATACTAGAAGTATCTACATATGATGGTGCGCTAAAATCATCATCATCGTCATCATCGTCTTGTTGACTTGTTGATATACCAGCTGCTTCTTCATAAGCTGCTTGATTATCTTGAGCCACTTTATTTTGTGTTTCTTGTACTTTTTTTGTGGCTGCTGCTGACGCTAATCCGGGGTCAACACCTTGACTTTGTAATTTTTCTTGTTCCTTTTGTATCGCTGCCATTTGAGCTGCTAATGCTTCAGCTTGAGCTTTTGCCGCGGCTTCTTCTGCTGCTTTTTGTTGGGCTGCTAGTTGCGCTTCTTTTTCTTTATTTTTCTTGTATTGTTCTCCAGCATTTTGAACAGTTATACCACCTGTTGCGGTTTCAACTTCACTTTCTTTAGCTCCTCCTCCTAATAAATTATTAACAGCATCTGCTACAAAATCTGCACCTTTTTTCAATGCATCAAGAAGGAATATACCCGATGTTCCTAATCTACCATCTTCTTTCGCATCTTCATAGACACTCTTAATATATGCATTATCTTCGGCTGTTAGTTCTTGACCTGTCATAACTTTTAATTCTTTACCTACAAGTTTTAATCTATCAGTCAATGGTAAGTCATAATAATCTTGTAAAGAGCCAAATGCTCCTGAACCTTTTAATCTACCATAAGATACTAATAGTGCGTTGTAATTATCGGCAGGCATACCTATAGGTTTACCATTTGATTTTAGTATTATAGCATCTTCATTGTCTTTATACAAGTCTAAAAGTTCTTGCGCTGATTTTATTTCAGGCATAGAAGGACCATCGTCATCGTCTTGTCTAACACTTGTTTGACCAACAACTCCTGTACCTACATCTGCACTTGTATCATCTGTGGGTGTAGATGGTGCGGATGGGTCAGTTGGGTCAGTTGGGTCATCTGTTACTGGGTCTACATCTTTGACATCTTCACGTACATATGGTACGTAGCCTTCTGGTATTTCAGATGCAGGTTTACCATCTATAATTCTAATTTGAATAATAGAAGAAGGTCCTATCTCTGGATTATAATATTCTTTATATACACCACCCAGCAACGTTCCGAAATCTAACGGTCCGGGAGTAGGTGCAATAGGTGCTTGTGGCACAACTGGTTGAATATACTGAACAGGTGCAATACCACCATACGTGTAAGGTGATTGTGGTGTGCTAGGTGTTTGGCTATAATTAGCAAACTGAGAAGGAACTTGAAAGGTATTTGTAGATGGAGCGTTATATTGTACGGGTGGTATAGAACCACCTAAGTTTAATTCTAATTGTCCATCATCTTCCATAATTAAATCATCAGATGAAAAAGGAATATTGTCAGGTAAAATAGCTTCATCACTATTACCCATTTGCCCCATGTCCTCCATCTTTTGAAGACCACGTTTGGCTTCTTGTCGTAACTTCATTAGAGTTTCTAAACCCCAATATCTTACAACATCGGCAGGAAAAACAAATTCACCTTCGCTGAGTTTGGCATCAATGTCATCTCTTACTTCTTCTTGTAAAGAACCTGACGGTACATCATTACCCGACACTGGGTCTATTGTACCACCCTCATCTTTTAAACCACCTTCATTGAAAAGTTCCATCTGTTTATTTAGTGCCATTGACTTCATCCTTCATATATTTAAATTTACGTAAGACAGCAATTGCACCTTGACTTCGGTGCATTAAAATTAAGTTATCAGATTGCTCTAAAGCTTTTTGTTGTTGTTCAATTAAAACGTCTAAGTAACTATTGAACGCTTCCCACTGTTCCTTGTTGTTCACCAGCGGCTTGAGCTTGCTGAGTATTTGCTTGTTCATTTCCTGTAAACCCTCTTTCGTTTGGCACTGGTGCTTGTCCAACACCTATAGTTCCACCACCTGTTCCCGTTGGGTCATTGGCATCTGCACCTGCTACTGGCTGTTGGGGCTGTGCAGGAGTTTGAAACTGTTTCATAAGTTCAGCTTGTAGTGCAGCTTCACTCATGTTGTTCGTTACTTTTTCAGGGTCTAATCCAAGTGACTTGGCTATTTCTCTTATTACATATTGAAACTTTGCAAATGGTGCAAGCGCAGGATTACTTGCTACACCCAAAAATTGCATAAGCCTTTGACTACGAACTTCGTTTGCCATTAGACTTTCTGTTCCACGTGCTTTAACTTCTAAGTCGCCTTTAATATTTGGGTCAAAATCAAACTGCATATTGAATCTAAATAAACCTTCACCCAACGGTCTAAGTAAATAATCATCTATATTTTTAATAACAGTTTTAACACCACCTGATGCTGCATTCATTAACATTGATATACCACTTGCTGTTCGTCCAACACCTGATACACCTGTTTGTCCATGAGCAAAAGATGGAAAGCCTGTTGACTCGTCTGATAACTGTCTTGCTTTATCAAACAACATCATATTTTCAGAACTTACATTTGGATACTTTGTACCAAACAATGCTTGTCCCGGTGCGCCACCTTGTCTACGAAATACTTTTCCCGGATACAACGATAAGTCTTGTCCCGGAACTAAGTTTGTTTCATCAACTTCAAATACAAGATTACCTGATAAGACTGCATTATCGACAGCCATACGCATAAAACCATTCATCAATGTTTGTGTGTCGTCCATATTTTCTGCGATACCAACTCCAAAGAAACTATATGGATTCAATTCATATGGTGATGCAACATAAGGTATCTTTGCAGGTTTAAATGGATTTAAAACCATACGCAGTAATTTATCATTACAAATCCAAACGTTTGCTTGTAATTCATCAAAGTCTTTTAATTCGTTTGGTATTTCAACACCTTGTTCTTCAAGAATGTCAATATCGACCATACCCCAATATTCAAAGATTTCAAATCTATCTACACCATGTTCAGGTGCATAATCAGATAGGTCATCTTCCCAATATTTTTTAGTATAGTTTTCGCCCATGTTAATAACTTCATCTATAACTTGACTTCTAAAGTATGGACGTTTTTTTAAATTACGTAGTTGTGAACGTGACATTTTATGTCGTTCAACAACAAACTGTGCTTCATCTATATTGTTTGCATCTGGGTCAGGATAAAAGTTCCAAACCGATACGTGATTAACTTGTGGTATAGTTTTGAAAAGTGGGTCATACTCACCTTCATCATTCCAATTAGCATACTCTTTATCAACAGCAAAAGGACCTTTCATAATACCTGTACCAAATAAAGCCATTTCAAATGAACTACTTCTCAAACTTTTCGTTGCACCTGATTCTTCTAATTGGTCATGTATTTTCTTTTCCATCTTTTTAGCTGCTATCATAGCAGGACTAAACTCAATAGCTGTTGGAGTTTGAGCAGGACCTTCTTTTAGTTTATCTTGGATAGGCTCTAGTTTTTCATCAAGAGGTCCTAGTTTATCTAATAAACTTTTCTGTGTAGCACCTTTAGGTAAATCATTTCCATCTCCATTAAATCCATATGGACTTTCACCTTGTGGCGATGGTGGTTGATTAGGTTGTGGTTGTGTATCAAAGTGTACATCTTCTACAACACCTTCAGGTAATTCTGTTGGTTCGATAGATAATGGAAACTTATTATTAGCAAACAATACATCAACAATTTGTCCGTAAGCTGCTAATGTTTTTGTTTTTGTTACTTTAATAAATACTCTTGATTTTTCAGCTTCAGTAAATTGAACGTCAGGTCCGTATAAACCACGATAGTTTCTATAAGCTCTTAGCCATCGCTCTTCGTCTTGGTATCGGTAGTCTTCTGCACGTTTGTATCGTTCATGTATAAATCCAATAATTGAAGAGACAGAACTATCTGTTTCTTGACTATCATCTGTATCATCTAATGCAATCGCATCATCTTCAATCATTATTTCTTCTTCTGCCATATTTATATCCTTAATATCCGAATGTTGAGTCTGCTACTCGTAAACCCCCAGTAGGTGTACCCGTAGGGTCGTAATCAAATATGCTAAACCTTGGTCTTGACATTATACCATATCTTAACGCATCATACAAATGGTCTTCCGAATGCGTGTCAATATCCTCTGGATTTTTTTTGTCCAAGGGCAACGCAGGCAATTGGGAGATAATGTTCGTGCAACTATTAAAGAAAACAAGGCGCGGCTCCTCTGTATATTCGTCTATCTGTAATCTTCTGTGAACTTCATTTTTACCAGCTACTCTACTTCCTCTGCTTCTATCTGATGGTCGCCATCGACAACCCTTACTAATCATTTGTTCTGCCAAAGATGGACCAGTATCCCCACGCTTATGCCAAAGGCTAGAGTCCAACACACCGTACTTAATATTACCATCGCCACTTTCTAACTCCATAACCATTTCTGCTAAATCAGTAGCTAATACTTTGGACACATATAATTCTCTATAAACAATCAATTGTTCTGATGGTGAAACAGCAAACCATAATACACCACTAAAAGAACCATATCCATAATCGCATGCTCTAAACTTTACCCAATTTGACGGAATTGTAAAAGGTTCAATAACATGAGCAGTTCGGTCAAACTCTGTAAAGGCAGCACCTTCTTTAATATCCCAGTCTCCTTCCAACAACTGCTTACGCTGTTGCTCTGGTAAAGATAAAAGCATTGCTTCATAATCACCAGTCTCTGACAAGAAAGGATTGTCAGAAAGTCTTGCAGGTATAAATCGTCTTTTAAATAATGACTCTCCTGCTTTTGGGTGTCCATGCGGATAACGTAGAACTTCTGTTGTTTCTATGTTCGTTGCGTCAAAAGACTTTCCGTATGGTGCTGGGTCAATAAACATTTTCTTAACCCATGCATGCCCCCTACCTCCGGGGTTTGTTGTTGCCCTCATAAAGATAGGCAAATCTGGTGCAGTGGAACGTAGACGACTTCGCATGTAATCCCATGCATATGGTGTGGACCATTGTGTCAGTTCGTCAAAACCTATCCAGCTAAACGCTAGACCCTGATAACGCAAGACATCTTCATCTCTATCGAGGTATGACATCCACAACCTTGCGCCAGATGGTGCGGTCCACTGCATCTTTCTTTCTGACCACTTAATGCCGGGCCATATTTTAGGGTATAACTCTTGCGATTTAAATATAAGTTCTCTTAACTCTTCGGTTGTATGTCGCAAAAGCAATCCACTAAACTGTGGATGCCCCATATATCTTAAAGGGTCAGCAAGCATGGCGTAACTCTTGCCGCCACCTGCACTGCCACCATAAAGAACTTCTCGTTCACTTGCTGCCAAAAAATCAGTTTGAGGTCCTGCATTTGGCTTGAACAACACATTAGCTGTTTCTTCAATTGGTGTTACATCATCTAGATTTGATTCAGTTATATTAACTATACTACTTGATGTATCAAGCTTCGGCTTCTTTTGCACCTGTTCTTTGGGTTTCAATTTCTTGCGCTTTGGCGATTGCCTTTTCCGCATAGTCTGCCCACTGGCGGATGCCTTTAGCTTTGTTCTTACGCTGTCGTTCATTTTCCAACCGTTTTCTTAACCCTACATGAGAAATATATCTACCAGTATTAGAAGATAACCAATTAGCTACTTCTCTATATGAATACTGAATAACGTGTGTTCTTGCTTCATCTAATAAATCTAGTTCTTTTTTTATTGGGTCGAGTATATTAGGGTCGGACTCATTTTGTTTATACCCAAAGGGTATTGTTCGTGCTATGCGTGGAATTTGTGTCCACTCATTATTTTCTTTAATATCTGTTGGTTGTGGTAGTTTCCACTTTCCTATACTACGTGCCATCATTAACTTCTTTTGGTGGCATTAGCATTACACCACCTGTCGCTTCTACTTGAACTTTTTCTGTTTTGATTAAACCACTTCTATCAAGTAATTCTTTTGCTGCAGACATCTTATCACGAATGCCAAGTTCTGTTGGGTCATACAAACCACCCACCATAGCCATTGCAGCTTTCGGTGCGTTACGTGCCATATAAAGTTGTGTAGCTTCTAGTATCTCTTCTTTTAAACCTTTAACAATAGCTGATGTTTGTGTGTTGTCAGAATAACCTGCAAGTTTCTTTGCAGTCACTACATCACCATTTGCTTCTTCAAAAAGAACACTTAGAAACTTTTCTTGTCTTTCATTTAGTTGCCTAGACATTTTCTTTTGTTTCCGTTTTTGATTGAACTTGCACAGAAGCTCTGTTTCCATTTACATATAAACCAAACCAAGCTGCACCTGCACCAACAACCACAGATACAAAACCTGCTTGTGCATTATTAGGGTCTGGTAAACTCATAAACCAATTACAAGTTTGATAGAACACTATCATGTACGCTAAAATTAATGCACGTGGAATAATCCGCCATGCATCTAACTTTTCAGGAGTAATCACTTAACTTACCAATTCAAAATGCGGCGCATCAATAAATGCCCGACGGCCCTGTGAGCGTCTAAGGTCTACGTAAGCATTCATTAAATCTTCAGATGAACCTTCCCAATCAGTTAGGTTTTGATGCCATGCTGCACCCCATCTTAATTTTACATTATTATTTAAAGCAGCTTCTTTAAAAGCATCAGCAATGTCATCGTACAAATTGAGTTCCCAAGAAATTCTTGAACCTAAATAAGCAACAACATCAACAGCATCACCTGTCAAGTGAAGACTTTTCATAGTCTGGCTCGCGCCTTTATCAACAAGCTCGCGTTGTTCTGCTTCCGTTCTTAAACCACAGGTCACGCCAAAATCAATTTTAGACAGTTTGATGGCCTCACAAACTACTGAATGCATTTCATTTTTAACACCATTTAATCTTGATAAACTCTTTTGTGAAAGTTGGAATGCCATCTTGTATCTCCTTTATTTACATTTTCCACAACATTCGTTGTTGTTACCTCTAGCGGTTACATATCCTGCAACAATACCAACAACACCAACTAATGCATTATTTAATAGTGCTAGTATGCCTTCATCAAATTTACCACCATGTTCGGAAGCAATCATAAATTCATCCACGACTATAATTCCTAATAACCCCATTAATCCGAGAGCTAAAATCATAACTGTAATATCTTTTAAATTTTTCATTTTGTTAATCCTTTCTGCTTCTCATATGTGCGGAGTCCACCTATTCCAAGCATGCCACCCAAAACAGTTAAAAGTGTACCCATGTCAAATTCTGGAAGCTCTGGTAAATCTGCACCTGCAAAAGATGCACCAAATATAATTAAGTCTTTTAAAATAAAGTGATATGCAAAAGCAATCGCACAGACCCACCCTACGGCTGGTCGCCATCCGCCTTTAAATATCGAACCTGATGCTGCTTCAGCTTTATTTATTTCTAACTGAGCAAGCATAGCTTCCTGCGCATGTTTTTCAGACATGGTGGCTATTTCGTGAGCCAACTTAGCCTTTTGGTCTTTGTCTTCTATAAACTTATCAAGTATGTTTCCGACAGGTCCTATCAATGCATTTACAATAGACACTATCCTACTCCTCTTCTGAACTTTGCAGTCTTCTTTGCAATAGATTTTGGTTGCTTGACAAATTGTTTGCCTTTACGAGTACCCTCTCGCTTGGCTTTAGTTGTAGCACTATATTCAGCACTTGTCAAGGATTTTATTGCTTTTTCAGGCAAATAGCGTTCTCCAGTCTGTGAAGATGGTTTACCTGATTTAGTTCTCCACTTTTGTTTGCCCCAAGAGACTAAACTTTTTTGTGATTTTTTTAATGCCATTTATAATGTACCTTTCAACCACAATGCCCAATAAATAATACCTATCATTCCTACTACAAAAATAACTATGCCTAAACATATACCAAAAAGTTGGGCTAACTCTTCTCTTCTTTTTTTTGCTAATTCTTCTTGTACTCGTCTTGACTTTCTTGCTTCCGCCAAAAACTTTTGCCAATCATTCCAAAGTCCGGGTCTACCTGTCCAAATCATTATCTCTTTTAATTGCTGTTCATTTTGTTTTATTTTTTCAAGAGCCATAAATTCTTCTAAGTCAGATGCTTTGTGTCCTCTGTTTGTTTTTTTATTTTTTCTTCTTGTTAATTCTTCCTTGGCACATACAAAATCTGATATCTGCTTTCCTGCCGATGCAAGCTCACGTCCGTTTTGAACACACTGCTTGATAACAGCAAAGGCGGCATTTGCCGCTGCTAATTCTGCTAACATAAAATTTCCTCACGATGTTGGGATTAGGGGGTATTAGTTTTGTGAGTTACTTATATCCACCGCCTGCTTTTTTATAAGCAACGGCTAACATTTGTGCTTTTCTTGCCGACCATTGACCGGGCTTTCCGCCTTTTGAGCCAGCTTTAATTCTATTAAATATACGTTTTCTTAATCCGGGTTTAGTGTAGTTACCAGCTTCATTAACTCTACTTTTGCTTTTCTTTTTAGTACTTTTCGATTTACTGCTTTTTCGAACTGACCCACCTTTCTTGAGTTCTTGTTTTTTCTCCACGCCTTTAATTGTTCCTTTGTTGGCGGCTCCGTAGAAGACTTGTTCACCTTTCTTCTCCCCATATTGTTTCTTCATGGCAGATTGTATTTTTTTTCCTTTAGGTGTTAGTGGCATCTCCTTATCCTATCTATTTGGGTCATAAAATTCTTCAGCTGCGACACCAACAAGAAGTGTATCTGCTGCTGACGCTGCGACAATAATTTTGTCTTCTGAATGAATGTAGAGTGGTTTATCCATTGTCACTAGATGTGTTATTGTTTTTGTATTTGAAGCATGAGCATCAAACAACGTAGTTGTTGTATTTGCCTTTTTATTAAAATACTTAACAGTAAAGGTTCTATTGCTACCATCATTATTTGCTACAAAAACATTTTCGATATGTGCTGCAAAGTTTTTTGGAACAACATAACAATCTGTATCGTTTGTTGAAGACAACGCAGTTATGTCTGTTCTAAATTTTGAACCCTCTGCTACTCTAGGCATTATCTACTTTCCCAATACTCATCACCATAATCGTGACAGATTTCTTCGTTTTCTTTTATTTCTTTAACCGCAACAAAACGAATAAAGCGGTTATCTTCTTCGCTAATTTCCCACTCAGCATTTGGGTCTGAGCTATGATTATACACCATGCCCAGACCAAGTGCGATGAGATACTCTTCACAATCATCATTGGGAGACTGAAACATATAATCATGTAGGATACAATTTTTTCCCACATCATCGTCATCTGTAACCAAATAAGGGCAGAGTTCAATCGTATCACCCACAGAATATTGTCTATCAGCAAATACACCTTGCCCATGAAGTTGTGAATCTTTGACATATGGCATTACTTCTTTTTCTTAGCCATTCCGCCACGCATCATTTTCTTTTTTGCCATCATCATGCCGCCACCACGCATTTTCTTTTTGGACATCTTGGCCATACCACCGCCCATCATTTTTTTCTTTGCCATGCCGCCACGCATCATTTTTTTCTTCTTAGCCATTTTTGCTTTTCCCATTGCCATTTCGTAGTCTCCTTCTATCTATTACTAGGGTTTGATATATATCATCAGGAAAATGTTTATAATATCCTGACTTCGCTAGACTCATTGCTGCGTCATCCAACAATGAAAGTTTTTGTACAAAGACCATGCAATAAGATAAATTCTTATCTGTTACACCGTCATCTACAAGAAAATCCAGACCTGCTTCTTTTGCGTCATAATCTGGATGAAACACCATTAGGTGCATATCATGCCCTGCTAAAGACAGAGCTTCGTTTATACCATCACAGAATCCATCAAGGTATTCTACATCAGGCAACAGATGACTTGCCCATATAACTATATCGTAGTTATGACAGTCAAAGTCAACTATCTCTTTGACCAGACCTTCTAAGCCTGTATTAATACTAAATGTAACCTTATTATCTAACCATGCTTGTTTAGCATAAGGACATGGTGGTAAACCATTTAGTTTCGCATTTGGTACTTCTAAAAATTCATGCGACCATTTACGAATGTCAGCTTCTATTGGATGCACGAGTTTTTCGTTTTTGTTGTTCAATAAATTTTCTGTAGACAGCTGCGGCTGCTTTCTTGCCAGCAACCCTCGCCCTTTGTTCCATAGCGATTGCAGCTTGCGTTTTATGTGCATGACTACGCCCAGAGGATTTAATCTTACGAACAGATTCTTCAGCATCTTTAACTGTAGCAAACTTTAAACCTTTTATTGTACCTTTAGGATTCTCATCTGTATAAAGGTCGCTGTGTTTTTTAGACTTAGCGGGTTGGCCTTTTTTTCTTGGCACTCTTGGATTTGCC
>TARA_R100000697_G_scaffold48321_1_pt1 | contig 12975 bp, 15 predicted proteins | sample TARA_R100000697 | Tara Oceans TARA_R100000697 (sample SAMEA2622788) | marine metagenome | biome: marine biome (ENVO:00000447); feature: surface water layer (ENVO:00002042); material: "saline water (ENVO:00002010), including plankton (ENVO:xxxxxxxx)" | depth 5 m
ATGGTTATAAAACAATGCTTACCATCCTGTTGCATTGAGTTTTTTAATTTTTACAACTTGTTTGTTGGGGTGACCAGATTGGATAGAAGGCCCTGATCAGCCTCCCTATTAAGCGGCTAAGCGCTGTTCGAAGTAGTCGTTGTTATTTGCAACTATAGTTTTTGAACTTTTAAGGATGTGTCTTTCCTGCTTGCACTCTTTCTCTTTCTTACCCTGTCGAAACCTTAGCACCCCCGCTGGATGTGTTTACGATAATTCCTACCGGTGTGTGGGCTTTATCATCAACCCAAATTCTCTTTTTTCTTCTTCTGACCTCTTCTGTAAAGATGATGCCACCGTTGAATTCTTTTTCTGCTCGCTCGATGGCCATTTCTTTACTGTCGTGTGTACTAATCAGATCTCCCTGAATGTACTTCCCATTCCATTTCCAAAATTGCCACATTATTCTTTTGTTCTCCTTGCCGTAGGTTTTTGTGCCGGCACTCTATATATCCTCTTCTTTTATTAAAAGCGTTTTGATTTTTAAAATTTGACATTTTTTACACAAATATGTAAGAAAAGTCGGTCGGACGCAACTCCTCGCTCTGCGCCATGCCAGTTCGTCTTTAATTTGCCGCCCTACAATTTCGGATTTCTTCTCCCTTGACACTCGGCTAGGTTCGTTACGAACATTGAACCTTAATCCCATAAAATTAAATTCGACCGACGATTCCTGTCCTATCTGAGGTTTTTACTCCTCACTAATAAAATAGCTTTCAGTTTCATAAATCTTTAATAATTTCGAAAACTCTGCCTGCTTAACTCCTAATACCCTGCTCGCATCGGATTTAGACTGAGTGGCCGAATATACAAATTTTAAAACTGCATCTCTTGCTATTCTTGGGACTGCTTTCCAAAGATCAAAACCGTATAACTTATTATTGATCACTTTTGCTGAGATTTCCAGCTTAAGTGCGATTATTTCTTCCAGGCTCAGGTTTGCCAGCATGGCCTCAAATTCTTCGGAAGTTTTTCCTGCAAATTTAAGTTTTCTTGAAGTACTATAATATCTGTTCTTGCCCTGCCGGCCCATTGGATTACCTTCAAACTTGGAGTAGTAATAATATAATAAATATAAATAAATTTATATTAAATTAACTTAACTAACTTAGATCTACTGAACTTTTATAAAAACTACCTGCTAACTTAACCAGCCAATAAATTAATCAACCAATAGTATATTCCTCTGCAGTGATGTAGAGTCAACCAAACATAAGAAAACAAAATCATCGGTACTGTCAGCTTTACTAGCCAGTGATTTAAATTCCTAAACAAAATCAAAATGGAGCCAAGGCCCAATGCTAATTTTACAAAAGCAAATGTCACCATCCCGTAATTCAAAAAATAGTTCAGTAGAGGATTGGCTTCCGTTGCATGACCAGCACCTACCCAGTAGATGGTAAACACAAGGTCAATTAAGGTAAGAGCTACAATTGTTCTAAGCTGAGATGTGATTGGAAAAAATCTGTACAGCTTGTTCCACACAACCTTATAGCTCTATATCGTCACCTAATTCATCACCCAGGTCGTCACCTAGATCGTCTTCAGCCGGAGGTGCTTCATCAGAAATACCCGCATCAGCATCTACCGCAGTATCATCCGTGGCTTGATCATATTCGGGAGTTGTAGGCTCTTGTAGAGAAGAAGCCAGCTCATCTTCGAATTTATCAAAATATAGTTTTAGATTAGTAATCAGATAATCGTAGAAAACCTCGCGGTCACTATCATTGTGCAACAACTCGTAAGCATCAATAATGTTTTGCTCAATCTTTTTAAACGAAGCATATGCCATATTTCGACCAGTTTGATCTGCTCCTTCTAGACCTGCACCAAACTCTTCTTCAGGACTTACTGTGTCATCAGCGGCTGAGTCTGTTACATCGATAAACGCCTCTTTGTCAGGGTCTGCTTCATCGCCAACTTTGATTTCTACTTCCGCAAGACCAGCAGCTTTTCCGGCGGCCTCAGTACTTCTTAGTGGAGCTAATGCATTTTGTACGCCATGAATAATGTGTGCCCTGAAAGACTGTCGCTGCTCCGAACTGGTTGTTAGGATCTTGAAGTCATCTTCTAGAATTGAAATAATTTTCTTGAGAAGATCAGAAAGCACATTAATACCAGTCGACCTATGCGGCGCAGGGTCTGTATCTGCAGTTGCAGCCTCACTTAAGATGTTACGAATGTGAGCCCGCAGTCGAATTTCGTCTTGCTCTGCAATGACTTCATCAAACATTTCTTGTTTTTTATTTTCAATTACAGTATGGATGGCTTTACGAATTGCCTTGCGCATCAACTCGCGACCCTTAATCTCTTTTAAAAACTCTAATCTTTGTAATTCTTTATCGTTCATGATTTAGACCTCGTAAGTAAATAGTCTGTTACTTTTTGAATTAGCTGTTCCTTATTAACATTTCTTCTACGCCTTTTAAATGCGCCGGGTGAACCAGCTACACCGCCGGCAGCCACAGAAACCTCTTCTAATTCGTCTTCTTCTTTTTTAAGCTTACCCTGCTTTTTCATATTTGCAGCCTTAGCAAATACTTCAGGAGATAGTTGCTCTTCTACAAGCCTAAGTAAAAGCTCTTCCAGGGGAGCAGTAGAATTTAAAGACACATCAAGAATATCGAAGATAGAAGCGAGCGCCTGATCGTTGGTAATAACATCTTCTGGAAGGTATCTTCTAATAACATCGACGTCGTTGGTTTCTACAGCGCGACGAAGATTCCGAGCACTTAATGGTTCATCATCAACTTCGAAGTGACTTTTAAGGGTTTCGATAGGGATACCAGTGGACGGTTCTTCTTCTCCGCCCAGGACGCCGTGACCAAAGTATTGACCTCCTCCTTTAAATCTCATAAAGTCTGGAACGCCTTTATCGTCTGGTTTATCACTAGCGGCTAAGATAACAAGATCTCCAGGCTGAGCCAACAATGGATCTGAATTTTTGTTTCCTACAAACTCATAGGCTGCTCCAACGGGGGAAGCGTTTTCGGAAGGCTTACCAATAACTTCAATCTTTGAAGCATCAGGGTTTTTAGAAGCGGCCTTGTAGGTATTCCAAATAAGTCGAGAGGTTTCAAAGTCAATATTGTCTCTAGCAATTCTGCTAATATAGATATAAACAACATCAGCGATTCCAGCGTAATGCAGGGCCATATCAAAGTGTCCCTTATGAGGAGGCTTAAATGCCCCGGGAAGCACAGCTACAATGCGCTCAGGGCCGCTCTGAGGCACTTGTTCAAGCTCGTCTAACTCCTGCGGCTCTTCAGACTTGGCAGGGCTTCTCTTGATGGCTGGGACGCTTCCACGGCCATACTTGAATAAACCAAGAATCTGGTTAACTGGTGCAAAGTTTCCTGTGAACTTGTACATCTGGTCATCGTGAATAAAAACAAAGCCTTCAACGGCAGAATCGATATTGTCTAGATGTTTAATTTTTTCTAGTTGCTGAGCTAAAACATTACGAGCCTCATCAGCACCTTCACCAGAATACGTCTGGATGGCTCTGACAGCGCTTCCAACCTCTCTCCTAAGTCTAGCCACTTCTTTGTTGTTATCAAGGATATAGGCGCTTTCTAGACCCCTTAAAAGCTCAACAGCGAAATCATGAATAGCCGTCTCAAGTGGCCAAATAGCGTTCTTGATCATTCTGCCGGCGTCGTCCTTGACAATCTTACGAATTTTACGGCGTTGCTCTAAAGGAAAACCCTTATAGATATTGTTAAGTTTTACCTTTTGACCTTCCTCATTTTTTCTAGTTAAGATATAATCGACCATCATTTGACGCACGGCAGGATCCAAGTGAGGCATCATATTTTTAATTTGTGGAGCGATCTTCATTTCAAGATACTCCTCAATCGTCATGTTGCCTGTAAAACCGGCCTTTTCAATCTTTGCTTTTACAATGCGGAAGTCTGTATCGTCGGTAAGTTTACGCAACCTTAACATGGCTGTTCGTCTTACACTAAAATTTTGACCTGACGCGTCTTGCTCGATGGAGTCAATAGCACGATCTAGAATCTTTGCGTTCTGTTCTGCATCAACTACTTCTACGGTATCTGTCTCCGCATCATACCTTTTGTGCCCACCATGGTGAATAGAAACAACATTAGCGTCATACGTTACAACGTTGTTTGCGCCCGGGCCCTGAATCTCTGTATTATAGAAAACAGAACCATCTTCACCAAAAATTGAAGCCTGTGTATTTGGAGGGAGCTTATTGACAAAATCAGAAAAAGCCCCAAAGGCTTTAAGGTAAACATCTTTAACTTGTTGGCCACCGGCAAACTCTCGATTAACGAGATCCTCCATCCGGCGACCCCCCGCACGCATATCTCCCTTGTTGCGAGCGTAGCGTGCCTCCCCATCGCGGAAACCTAGATAAATGTTAAACCCATCAGTCTTTTCAGTACCAATAAGCTCACCATTTGATGCCATAGAGAGAATCTTTAACATTTTGTTCGCCGTCAGTTGACGGTTATCATAAAGGTGTGACAGGTGGCCTGCAACTCCACCTTCTAACAAAAGTTTGCGCATTATTCTCCCTCTTCTAAGACCTGATTATTTTCCTCTAGGACACGGACTCTTTCTTCTAAACGGCGCGTATGGCGACGAATCTTTTTCATGTGTTCTAGAGCAAGTGTAATTTTACGCTCACCAGCCTTTGTGCGTGGCGAAAGCGCTTGTAAGGATTCCATAACGCTCTGAATGTATACCCAAACGTCTGCGTTATGGTTCTCCTCTAATGTGATACCCGAAAGAAACTCTCGGGTCATGCGATCAAAATCAATTGGCTTGCTCATTTAGAACCCTACTTATTGGCTTTAATTGTGTTAAGTGCCTGAACAACTACGCGTCGGATAGCTTCTTCAAGCTTGTCATCCTCTTCTTCAACCTCTTCAACAACTTCTTCGTCGGCTTCTGCGACGACCTCTTCATCTGCAGCAGCCTCAACTCCTTCTGCGGGGCGGAGTCGACGGGCAGCATTCCGCCCGGCCACGCGGTCTGGTAGACCCTTTGTTGAGGCCTCATCCACTTCTCCCCGGTCCTCTTCATCGGCCTTATAAGCCATTTCCTCAAGCTCGTCATCCTTGCGCTCGCGATTGTACACACCGCCTTCTTCCTGAACCTCTTCCTCTTCGGTTACGGTCTCGGTATCAGCAGCCATTTCTTCGTCAAGAGGAGTAGTTTCCTCTTCAACAGTTTCGGGTTTTGTATAACCCCAACTTTCAGTTAGGCGCTTAAAAAGATCGCCATTTCGTTTCTTACCATGAATCATTATATTTTCTCCTTAATAATTTGTTTGGTTAGTAAACCGAATAAACGCTCTTTTTTCTCGGTGATCATCGCGCTTACGTCAGTATAATTAGTCGCTAAGTCATGTTTATATGTGTCTTCCCAATCGCGAAAACACATGTTGCCTTGTAAATAGGCTTCTTTTTCCATATTTCGTAAATGTTCGTCGGCCTGAGCGTATCCTTCGCCCATTTCGCTAGCACCCTCAAATTCACCTCTGCAATTTTGTGTATGATGCACAAGTTCATGTGAGAGTGAGCGCATAATATCTTTTGGATGACGAAAGTCAGTAAACAATGTAACGCTCATATTGTTAGGATCATAATAAGCTGTTTTGCCCAAGATGTTACTTCCATTCGCAACGTCTGATTCAAAGTGAATTGAAACAGGCTTATTCCACCCAAGGCGCTTTTTTGAAAAGGGCATAAAACTACCAAGCAAGTCTTCAACTTCAGTTAAGTCTAACTTTGAGTTATTCTGGACTGTGTAGTAGTTGTTGTTCATCACTTGCCTCTAGTAACACCAGAAATAGTTTTCCATCTGTTAATTACGCTTTCACTAAGCATGCCTTCGGCCGCAATAGCTGGTGGGTCTTGAATGAAATCACCAACGAAGCCTGCGCTTGTCTGTCCGGTATCTGCACTTGAGCTTGAAACTGCAGTAGCATCAGCCTTTTGCTTCTTCTTTTGAGCTTTAGGCGCTCTTTTGATAGAGTTCCACATATTGCCAAGCATTTTTGCTTCGGCACTGTCACCCTTTTTCTTAATTTTAATTTTTCGCAAAGCTTGCATAATACGATAGCTGCCAGTATTCTTTCTTCGGGCCGCACCTAATGCAGCTAAAGCATCTCGGATGCGCCCCTGTTCTTGAGGAGTAACCTCATCTCCACTACTAAGTGCAAAAATGTTTCCTAAAGCCGCACCTGCAATTTCTTCAAGCGGCTTAACCCTGGCGGCTTTTTCAAACTTAACTCTTCCAAGATCATTAATAAATTCAGCAAAGTCATTTTCGAAACTAGAACCTTCGGGGTGCTTTGATTTCTGAGATTCGTATGCTCTTTGAATCAATCTACTAATCTTTGCATTGGCTGCCTTATCTGATGGGTTTAAAATATATTTTGGACCTTTTTTCTTGGTCTCTTTTTCTTTTTCTTCGGGTTCTTTTTCCTGTGGTTCTTCTGGTTTTGGCTCTTCTGGAGCTTTTTCTTCACCACCACCCGAATCAAGACCCTTCATTGTAGCCACAGCATTACTAGCACTATCAAACAGCTGCTTATAAGTCTGATATAGGTCGCGAGTGACTGAAGATTCTGTTGTCTTGAGATAATCTACAAGCAAGGCCATCATGCCCTTAAAAGCATTAGCTCCCTTTGCGAGTTCTGGAAGGGCCCGCTTGGCTACGTCCGCAGACAACCCAGATTGCCCGGCAACCTTAAGTCCCTGTTGAATGCCTTTATTAGAGTTAAACCACTTTGTAAGGAACTCTTTTGTTTTTGGCATTTCTTTAGACTTACGTTCAGCAACAAAGTTTAAATCATCATTTACGGCTGCAGCTAATTCACGAATGTCCTTGTCAGAAACGTCTGGATATTTGTCGGGGTCAGCACCGCGGGCCGACATCATAAAGTTAACAGCGCCGACCTTTCTTTTGTCATCATCAGCAGCCTCTGGCTCTTCTGGGTCGGGAGTAGGCTCAGGTTCAGGTCCTGGCTCAGGATCGGCCTCGGGAGATTTACCAGGGGGCACTTTACCACCTGGGTCTTCTTTAATAGTTAAGGCCAACAGCGCGTCAAGATACCGGAGGACTTTTTCTGCATGGTCTGGCCCATCTTCTGTACCTTTTGTTTTTTGTGCTGTTTTAATCAATTGATCGATTTTGGCCAAAGTCATTTTACGCTCTGTGTTGGCCATCTGCGAAGTAATATCTCCTGCCCCAAGACCGTGACGACTAAAAATATAATCATTAACAACATGGTCCGGGGACATAGGGATTCCACCATACCTTTTTTGAATTCTACGTCTTACCGCGGCAGGTGCAGTTTTTGAGCTTCCTCCTGTATACCAGTTAGAATCTGTAAGTGTCCAAAATTCGGGCTTATCAATGTTGTCGGGCCCGCCCAACTTGTTACCATCAGCAGCTGCCACTCCTGGCTCACCGTACTTATTGCTTGTGGCTCCTCCGCCAACAGTATCTTTACCAGTAAGAGCACTTTGTACGCCTCCGGCCACGCGCTGAGCCAGTCCTCGCGCATCTTTTGTTCTAGAAGGGTTAATATCTCCTGACGCTGCAGAAGTAACTCCCCTTTGCTGAGCATATGCAAGACTGCTTTTAATTCCTGGGTCACCTCTATCCTGTAGGCCTCCTCCGACTCGCCCCGCTGCATGCTGATCTACGCCAATTTGACCTCTAGTATCTGGGGTTTCGTCACCGCTAGTCGTGTTTGTATTAGCAGTCGTATCTTCTTGCTCTTCGCCCTCTTCTTCAGAGTCTTCTTCAGCAGTAGCCGCACTTTGAATGCCGCCACCTGCTGGCGGCGATGTAGCCTCTCCTAACACTTCAGCTATAACTTCTTTGATTTCTTCATCTGTAAGTAAATTAAAATCTTTCATATTCATAATAGGTAAAACTCCAGCAATACGACAATAAATAGTTGAAAAGTTACTAAAACCGCTTTTTATTAAAACCCAAGTTTTTTAAGTTCTTGAATACTAGAATCTGCGCCTGTATGATGAATACCGATACCACCAGCTTCACGATATGGCATAATATTTTTTCTTAAGAAATCATCAATTAAAACATTAGGATTATCACCATCTTTGGCGTACTCATATTTGTTGTGAGAAAAGTGAACTTTTCCTCGGGGAATACCAAGATTGTACTCAACCCAAATAAGCTTGCCTTCTTCGGATGCCTTGTTTTTCATTGGTGTGGTAAGAATAAGCGGATCATACTTTTTAATAAAGTTCCATAAACGCTTTCCATCGGGCATCCAAGGCAGTTCGGCCCACCACTTCTTATCTCCTGCCAAACGCTTGTACATGTACACTCTAGCCTCTTCTAGGGCCATTGAGGAGTTGATATGAAGGTCCTTCTCTTCAATCTTTTTCTTGCCCATTTGCTTGAGCTTTTCTCTTAGAGCCTCAAGCTCTTCTGTGGCTAGCATAGTATTCTTAATATCATGGTTAATCTGATCAACTGCTCCCTTGACAAAATCAACTAGAACACCATCCATATCACAGTAGATCTGGTGCTTGCCCTTTTCTTCTTTGATGATGATGTGCTTTCGCCAATTTTCAAGTAGGAGTTTCATTTAGCAGTCCCCACATATGCATTTAGTTTAATAGGTTTGAAATTATTTTTTAAGAACGCGGCAAACGTACGATGGCGGCCACCGATAATGTCAACAATCTTTCCACCTTCCATCTTAACGATAACTGGTTCGTGATCTCCTGTGCCCAATCCCGGGAATCTCTGCATCATATCCGCATAGCGCTTTTCCTGATCGGCTTGGGGGAAATCAGGATTCTTGCCTTTGTACTTATCCATCAGGAACTTGCGCTCCTTAGCACCGACGTCTTCCCAAGATAAATCAAGAATTTGAGCATCTTGCGTCCAGTTAAGATTATATCGATCGTACCAAGCTTTGCCGTATTCATCAGTGGTCAGTATCTTTTCTAGCCCCTGTTCCTCTATATCATCAGCTCTGTCTTCGAGAAACGATCCAAACCCCTCACGCTTCATATCGTTAAAGACATGATCAGGCATCGAAGGAAAGAAAACTGAGCGCACTTCTTCGGGCGTGTAGACTTTCGCCTCTGTAAGATACTTCCGCCAGTTTTCAAGTAGGAGTTTCATTTGTCATCAAGCTCCGGGTGGAATCCTAAAAACACTTTTTTTATATCATCGCCAATCTTTTTTCCATCTGCCTCTAGTTCTGCCGGGACAGGGGTGTCGGGATCATCATACCAATAATAAACATCATAACCCCCATCTTCTCTCCACTTTACTACAAGGCCACGATCATGATCGGGAGTATCGGCTTTTAAAACTATTTTTTTATTTTGAGGGAGCAACAAGTCTGTTTCATTGTCTTGGTTACTTGAGTCACTTTCCTCATTTAGTAGCTTTCGCCAATTTTCAAATAGAAGTTTCATAGTTGTTTTATCGTTGCATTTGTTGCATTTGCTGGATCATTTGTTTTGCATTAGCAGCAGTCTGTGTACTCCACATATATCCGTGCATGCCATCTTTATAACCAGCTTTTACGGCGCCGTGAACTGTAGATTCTCCCTCTAGAGGGCCGCCTTGTCCAACAAGTTTTCTCATTAAATTTTGTTGAGCTTGCCTTTCTGCAAAGTAATCGCCCGGCTCGCCCTTGACGAAAAAATAATGAACACCGTCTACAACACTATACCCTTCTTGTGCTTTTGTCTCAGATTCTTGATCAGCTTGTTGCTGATCGGCTTGTTGAGCTTGATCTACTTGGTGAGTTTGGGCTTTGGATCTAAAAAAGTCTGCAATAGGGTTGGCCTGTGCAGGTGTCGCTGTACTCAAACCCAGTGACGCAGCAAGACCTGCAGCAGCGAGCCTCTTCCCTAAACCAGACATTGCTTCTGCTAGTTCCTCTTCTGTAAGAACAATATTGTTTTCTTCTAGATAATCTAGGATCTGTTGTTTGTGTTCTTCGAGTCCCTTGGGGTGCCCCAAGTCTGTTGTTGCCCAGTCGATAGAGTCGACGGCCGCGGACATCTCCCGACGCTTGCGTTCAATGTCGTCCCACCTTTTCTGATACTCTGGGTCTTTCTCGCGCTGCTTCTGTTTCTCGATGCGTTCTTTCTCTTTGGCGGGGTGAATGATCCATTCTCCGTCCAAGGTGCTTATCCAGTCAGTCACTTCCCATTGCCTGACCGGCGCCGACGTTAGCATTGTCGCAATGTAATCTTCGACTTCTGCGGGGTCGTTGCCTAGGGGCTCATACCCCCGTTGGGCCAAAGCGGCGAGGACTTGGGCGGGCTCACTCCAAGGGGGCCCGGAAGGTTCGCTCGATTCATTCAAAAATCTCTTCCAGTTTTCCATTATAAGTTTCATTTGCCCTCTCCTGTATTCCAGCAGCCGCAGTCGGAACAGCAGCGGCCAATCGTTAGATCCGCGAGTTTTCTAAGGTACTTGATAACTGTTTTCATTTTTTAGTCTCCATTGTTTCTAGCAAGTCTTCGCCCATGTATCGAATCTCATAAATCATCACTTTTCTTAAATATAAGACCTCATCAATAATTTTTTTTAGATTTGTTGCTGAGTGGTCCATGTTCTGTTTTTATTTTCTCCGTGATCCCAGTGTATCGGCTCGAAACTTACCTACTGGTTTTGCTCTCTCAACACTTATCTTCTCGTTTGCTTTAAGGAAAGCATCAATTAAGTTTTGAGGTACTTCGCCGTCCATGATTTTTAATTCTTTTGACAATGCCTGTAGTAACTTAACAGTATTATCTTGTGCTGCTGTTTCCAATTTATCTAATTGATCGAAAGACATTTTCATTCGTGATTTGATAGAATCTCGGTAAGCTGGCATCAGGATAATATCAACAGAAGAAGCTCCGCTAACATTTAGTGCGATATCATCTAGTGCTTGTAATACATTTTCCCATTCTGGACGCATGTTCCGCTGGCCGGGTGCACCAGTCATCAGCCTCATATTTGCCGCAGTTCTCATAATATCATCAATTTGATTCTTTAGATTACTATCTTCGGGGGATTCCTTTATATAGGCGCGCCAATTTTCAATTAAAAGTTTCATATTACCACTTCCTGCATGACCAATAGCGTGCTTTCCATTTGGGGCCCGGATTATCACAATTATGTCTAGCTCTAAAAGACTTGCGTCGTTTCGGGTTTGACTTTTTAATTCTCATTTTCTTATCACCAAAGTTTACCTTGACAACATTGCCTTTAGCATTCTTCACATAAACCTTGAACTTTTTAACATCGCCCCGGGTTGGCTTGTTAAGTTTGACCTTTCGGCCACGGTACTCGGCTTCCTCGATCACATCATCCCAAAACTCCACATCTTCTGCGAGCGACCCATCGTCATAGGTTGCATCTGTAATGTGGTAGTAGACGTTATCACTTAACTCGTCTAGAATAATTTCTGTTAATTGTTGTGTTGTAATCATTTCAATTGATTCCTTTTTAGATTTACGTTTTTTCTTTTGGCTTACGTTTTTAGCTTTTCCTTTACGGTTAGGATTTGGGTCTTCCCTACGTTTTTTGGCAGCTCTCTTATTACGATCTTTCTTACTGAGTTTCGCTCGGTCGTCAGGATCCCTGCAGTAGGGTTTTGTTTTTTGCCCGGGCTGCTTGGCACATGGCTTGCCATCATGAGCACCGCCAGTCTGAACCCAGCCTCCGTTTTTAAACCAATCTCTTAGTGTGTATCCTGGGTCGCTAGCTCCTTTGCCGTCTTTCTTTCCGCCTTTACGCTTTTTCTTTTTTTTCTTTTTTTTTTCAAGAAGGTCGACCAACTCTTCGGTAACGATTTGAACTAGAAGGTCTTCAAACTCTTGATTTTCATTCTTTTTAGACTTGTTACCCCAATTTTTAGCACCAACTTTACGACACTTAACGAGAGCACCAGAAGCATAAGCAGAAGGCCATACATCATATCTTGCTTTTACCTTGTGGTAGCACGCGTCTTTTTTGCCTTTAGACTTCTTCTTTTTCTTCTTCTTTTTTTTCTTCTTCTCGTCTAACTCGACACCTTCATCTTGAACACCGTAAGTCTTGCAAGGGTCTTGGCCACATCCACAGTTTTTCTTTCCTTCCTTTACTGCCTTCATCTTATTGCGTAAACGTTTCATATCGTACTTACCCATTTTTGATAGTTTAGTAAGTTGTTGGAAGATAGATGCAGCAGGGCCACCTTTGCCACCTAACTTTACATATTGATCTTCCATTGCGGCGATTCTTTTTGAATCTAGAGCTTCTTCAAGCTCTTCGTCGTCTGTCTCATCGAGAATCTTCTGAATACGTTCAGCTTGGCTGGCGTGCATTTGAGAGGCCTTCTCTAATTGTTTGGATTGATTGGCATGCATCTCAGAGGCCTTCTCTAGTTCTTTAACAATATCTTCAAGCTGCTCTTCATGTTTTTTTGAATGAGATTCGGTGAGATATTTACTCCAGTTATCTAGAATTTTTTTCATAAGGTTTCTCCCGTGTCTTCTGGTAAATCTTCCAACTCTTCGTCATCGAGTTCAAGAAGAGCGGGGTCAGGTTCGTATTTTAAAGGTTCCTCTACATTCTTTTGCTTAACACACGACATAGAAAGTAGGATTCCTGCGACAAATAGGCAGTAAATAGAAAGTAAGGTTTTGCCAAATTTTGTCACTTTAATCGCCTCCATAACTAGTATATAGTTCTTCATCGTCAACTTCACCATCAATACGGTTGCAAGGCAACTGCATATTAAGAAAGTTGATTAAAGATTCTAAATTGTTGTTAAATGGAGGCTTTAAATCAGGGATAAACCCGTGAATTAATTGACAGCCTGCTCCGCAGACCAGTCGCCCGGCCACTTTAGCTGTGACCATGAGATGCTGAAGGTAGCTCTCATTTACTTGTTTTAAATGTCCCATAACGATTATAAAT